>Ga0180216_1000498_pt1 | contig 41663 bp, 31 predicted proteins | sample eDN3rd37CBELigMG_FD_128879 | JGI IMG/M metagenome (GOLD analysis project Ga0180216, IMG submission 128879) | Enriched Miracle-Growth compost microbial communities from Emeryville, California, USA - eDNA 3rd pass 37_C BE-Lig MG (version 2)... ...
CCTCATACCGTCCTCCCGTGTTGTTTAAATTACCAACTCTATGATAACTTAAATGGGAAGGTATGGTTAATATTGATCAATCTTATTTAGCGGAATCTGCTAATTCTAGTTTAGCAGTTACATAGCTCGGTGTAATATTGTGCTGCTCCTTAATATCGTCATAATAAATAATGCTGCTGCTGCCAAAATAAAACTGATAGCTAAGTGCAGTCTTCGCCTGCTCAAAGGAATGGGAGATTTCATTCAATTCCTTAACATAGGAGCCGATTCCTAACGAAACCTCCTTCTTCGCATAAACCTTAACATTTTGCTGGCAGCTTTCAATCAATTGGCATAAATCGGAATTATTCTCTGCATTCATCAGCACAATAAATTGCGACAGCTGCTCTCTGAAAATAATTCCCTTCGTCTGCTCCTTTAATGTCTCTTCCACAATATTTTGAACGGCATAATGCATAATTTCTACTTCACGAACAGAGTGTGTATGCTCTTGCATTAGCTCATCGATCTGAATAATCATCACAATAAAATGCTGCTTATCTAGCGGAATATCAAGAAAATCCCAACGGTCATCGAGATACTTTGATTTCCCATCATGATGAATTAAATATTGCAAGTATTCCTGTCGCAAATAAGGCAAGCTCTCTCGCACCTTACGTTCAAGCTCCAGCTGATTCATTTGCTGCGAATATTCAGCCAGTATCTCTGCCTTCGCCCTTAATACAACCTGTAAAATTTGCTCAGAGGTAAATGGCTTTAACAAATAATCAAATGCACCGAGCCTTACCGACTCCTGAGCGTAAGCAAAATCAGAGTATCCGCTAAAGAAGATCACCTTTGTTTGCCCAGCATCAATACCTCTTAAATTTTTTATCATATCAATGCCACCTAGCAACGGCATACGAATATCAGTAAGAACAATATGAGGCTTCTTCTCTTCGAGCAGCTTATAGCCTTCTTCTCCATTACCTGCGGTACCAACAATTTCAATACCATGCTCCGACCAAGGTACAATGGACAATATCCCATCAATGACAGCTTTCACATCATCGATGACTACCATCGTTATGTTGCACATAATTGTCCGCCTCCTTTAGCTCTTTAGGAATACATAATGTGACCGTTGTTCTTACATTAGGCTCACTATCAAATGTGATACTGGCATCTTCACCGTAGTACAAGGACAACCTTGACTTTACATTAGATAACGCATAGCTTGAACCTGATTTACTAGGCTTAGCTAGCCTATTTTCCAATTCAGTTGTATTCATGCCACTTCCATTATCAGTAACCTGCAGGATCAACCATTGCTCGTGCTCGGAAAACTCGATTTCAATCATCCCTTTATAGGAAATGTCCTGAAAGCCATGCAGAATAGAGTTCTCCACTAGCGGCTGCAGCAATATTTTAAGAATTTTTCTTTCTAGCATAGCTTTATCGTGCACAGTAATGCGGTAATCGAATAAATCGGAGTAACACATTTTTTGAATCTTCAAGTATTGCTCGACATGTGCGATCTCCTTTTCAATGCTTGTAATCTCTTGACCACCGTTTAAGCCAAGTCGGAATAATAGTGACAACGAGATAATCATTTCGTTCACAGCTGCTTTTTCAGACATTTCACTTTTCCAATAGATTGTGTTTAACGTATTGTATAGAAAGTGCGGGTCAATCTGAGCTTGCAGCGCCTTTACCTCGGACTTTCGCTTTTCATACTCCGATTGCTTAACCTCATCAATTAATTCCGCAATCTGATCCATCATGCGGTTAAACTTCTGGCCGACCTGCGAAACCTCATCTTCAAATTGACTTTCAAAGCGAACATCTAGGTGACTTTGCTCAACTTTAAACATCAAATTTCGCAGCTTATATAATGGCTTTAATAGCAGCCCTGACAGCATACTGGACATAATTAACGCAATCACAATACAAATGAGCATAATCGTCATAATAGCAACCTGAATATGCTTAACCTGCGCTCTAAGCTCCTCCTTAGACTGATACCCGATAAACATCCAGTCTGGATTCATGTTTAACTGCGAATAGTTAACGAAATAATCATCCGTGGCATAGGAGTAAATTTCATCGGTCGATATTTTTTGCTGCAATAACGCCTCATAAAAATCAAGCTCAAAGGGATGAAGCTCTATTTTGGAATCAAAAACCTTATTCGCTTCCCGATCTAACACAAGCTGCTTCATACTAGCAGATTGCAGATGCGCGCCCATAAGCTCCTCCAAATAATCCTCTCTTATATTGACAACAACATATGAATTTTGCAGCATTCCATCAAATAAAGGCTTAATAATTAAGGAGATTACACGATTGGCTCTTGAAAAAAGCTGGTCTTGATGACCCTCCACCCAAATTTTATTCCAGCGACTTGGCGCCTGCTCAAGCTTGCTGTATAACAGTGTCTCCTCGAATGCTGCGTCTTTATTCGGTCGAAGTTCATAGGGGTAAAATTCACCAATTGGCGTAGTAATATATACCGAGTCAATCGACTGGTCTGCGATCATCATTTGCGCAAAGGGCGTTTGAAGCTGAGAAAGTAAATTATAATAATTTTGCGATTGATTGGCTTGCACATTGCGCATGGTCTGCTGAAAAGGCTCGCTCATCATAAAGGTTGATACAAGAACGATGATATTGCGCAAGCGCTCATCCAATACTTGAGCGGTTTTATTTAATGTCTCTTGACCTGTTTTTGTTGTTTGTGCTTGCATCTCCTGCGAAAAAAACACGGAAACATAAGTTCCCGTGGTCGCGATACAAACAACCGTCAATAACACAAACGATATCCATATTCTTCGTTTTAGAGACATTTTGCGCAATATACTGTTCATATTTATCGCCTCGATGCTACTTAATATCTAGCCTTTAACTGAGCCCACTGTCACCTGCATAAATGAACGATTAGCAAAAATATAGACGATGAGCAGCGGCAATATCGAAATACACGCGCCTGCTAGCATCAGATGATTCTCAACTGCTGCTCCTGCTCCATAACGTAATGTTGCCAAGCCTACTGGCAGTGTTTGAAGATCTGGTCTCGTTAATGAGAAGACAAGCGGTAATATATATTCATTCCATGCACCTCTAAATGTGAATAGCGCAACTACGGCTAATGCTGGTCGCAGTAAAGGCAGAATGATGCGCCAGAAAATAGAATAGAAGTTACAGCCGTCGATTAACGCCGCCTCATCTAGCTCTCTAGGTATTCCCTTAAAGAAACCGATTACCATAAAGAAAGCCGTAGCATGGGCGCTTATAAGAATGATTATTACACCCCATAATGATTTTTGCAAACCAAGCGCTACCATCATATCGAACTGCGGACGTAGCACAACCGCGCCGATTGAAATAAATAAAGTGAAGGATTGCAGAAAAATATAGAGCTTCTTTCCTCTAAATTGCACACGATCCACCGCATAGGCAGCCATTGCCGCGATAAGCAATGTACCAATCGTGACAAATACCGCGACAAACACACTGTTAAAGGTAAAGCGCGAGAAGTCCGCTTGATTCCAAGCCTGAATATAGTTGCTGAATTTCCACTCCTTCGGGAAGATGGCCGCCCCCGTCGTTAGCTCAAGGTTTGTCTTCAACGATCCGAGAAGCGCAACGACAACTGGAAATAATGTAATGATTGTCACTACAGCCAACAACAGCCACACAGGCAGCTTAGATATTACTTTTCTTAGTCTCATCCTTGTCACCCCTTAGTAAATATTGTTCAGCTTTTTCGAAATCCAGAAATATATCCAAGTAACAAGACCGACAATAACGGCAGTCGTGAAGCCAACCGCACTACCATACCCGATGTTCTGAACAGCTGCGCCAGAAGTTGTTAATGGGAAGAATAGCTTATACAGATATAAATACATAACCTCCGTTTTACCGAATGGTCCACCTTCTGTAAGCACCATAATGCTCTCGTAGCCTTTAAGCGAGACAGTAATAGCTAGCATAATAATCATTTGCAGCACTGGTCCTAGCAATGGGATCGTCATATACCACATTTTTTGAATCGGATTAACCCCATCAATTGCCGCCGCTTCATAAATATCTTCAGGAATGCTTTGCAGTCCTGCTAAAAATAGCAGCATATAGTTCCCAATCGCTCCCCATACTGCAATAATGATTGTCGTTAACATCGCGTTTGATGCACCAAGCCAGTCAATCGGCGCATTGACGATGCCAATTTTCAATAAATATTGATTTAAGATGCCGTTGTAGGAGTTGAAAATGATATAAAAGATAATCGCCATAACTGACGCACTAAAAATCGTCGGCATAAAAAACACGGCACGGAATAATTGTCGGCCCTTTAACTTTGAGTTCAGAATAACGGCTAGGATAAGCGATAATGGAATCGTAATAATGAGCTTTCCACTGGCATAAATGAACGTGTTCCATACAGAGTTCCAAAACTCCATATCTCGTGAAATACGTAAAAAGTTATCGATCCCAATAAATTTAGGCGTGCCAAACCCTTGGTAGTCGAAAAACATATATCGTAATGCCCATACAATTGGATAGATTCCGAAAACAATCGTCAATAACAAGCTGGGAAATGTAAATACGTATGCTCCGAATCGTTTCTTCATCGTTCAACCCCCTAATCAAATGTCTTAAAGCTATTGTAAAGCAATGTGTCACTCCACCATGATGGGGTATTCACCTAGATTAGGGGGGTTAAATTACTTATCTAAAAAAATAGAACGCCTAGTGCACTAATTACATCGTGCACTAGGCGTTCCTTATAGAGATGAGATGGAGCTCACCTTTTCTTCATTACTTACTATTCAAGATCATGTGCCGTTCTTGCTACCTCACCCATCACATCACGGGCACCCTTAAGCTCAAATCGAACATTATCGATATAGATATGATGCTCACTAGATTCACCTGATCCCGACGGCTTTCCGAGCAAAAATTTAAGCTGAACTGGCTCATCACGTTCCATCGTGAATTCATATTGATATAAGGCAACGTCTTCTGTTAATTGAACGGGCTCGTTAAGAGAACGAACATAAGCACTGTTCTCTACGACAACGTCAATTGCTCGAGCAACATCTGCTTTTGCTACAAAGGAAACGGTGTACGTTTCTCCTTTCTTAACATTAACCGCATCCTGGAATAACACAATATCCCATGGATTAGCTCCCCAGTTAGCAATACTGGCTGTTAGTGCTCCATCTGCTGTAAACTCAGCCTCGGAATTCCCTTCATATACTCCTTGCACATGGGTTAGCCAACCGTCCATACCGTCATCGAAATATCCATTGGTTGCAAGAAGTGCTCCATTACGTGCATCCTTCACTTCGATGCGTACATTGTCAATCATGACTGTATGTCTACCAAGCGGACTAGCATCTTGAAGCGCACCAAGCATAAGCTTAAAGTCAAGCGCAGCATCCTCTGTCATTGGCAGCTCATAGCTATAGGTTTGCCACTCATCATTTAATGAAACTCTTTCTAATAAGTAGCTATTGTAATTGGCTGTTTCTAATACGATCTCCATCTCACGATCAACAGTTGATTTGGCATCGACCGATACAATATAGGTTTGATTTTTGGATAGCTGAAGCTGATTTTGCATTAGCATCACATGCCAACGCTCACCTCCCGCACCTTCAATATTGTACACTAGCGATTCATCCTCTACCGTTGCATCAGTAATCTGATCCCAGCCGTCATATTTACCTTGCACATGCGCTGTCCAGTTTGTGATGCCGTTAGAAAAGTCTCCGTTTTTCAGTGGGAATTGCTGTTCTAATGATAGCTGACCGATATTATTATTTGTTGTACGAAGAAGCACAATATCATCGATAGTGATAACAGCTGCATCTCCACCGAGCATTAATGCAAATGTACCATAGCTCGTTTCTTCACCATCTAGCGTAAAGCTTACCGTATACTCATTCATCTCATCAGTTAACTGTACCTGCTGTGCCGTACCATAAATACTGCCATCAGCATGTAATAATGCTGCTTGAATGGTACGCCCTTGCTCTGCACGAGCCTTGAACGTTAACTGATACTCATTTCCACCAATGAATTGAGTACCTTGCTGTACTAGTGCAATATCCGAAGCCTGCTCACTATCATTAATAATCGTTGCTTGTAGCTCGCGTGTTGTTGGATCAACAGACAGCTGCGCGGCATTTTCCTGTGCTGCTTCCAATTGCCAGTACGTTAAACGATGAATATAGCCAAGATCAAAGCTTCCATTATAAATGTGATTACCATTAGCAAGTGGTTGTTTGTCGGCTGCTTCATTATATGGATCTGGAGCATCCACTTCTTCTAGTCGGACATTGCCCAGCCATACCGCGCTTGAGTTTAACCCCATATTAAATTCTAGCCGAGCTAATTTATCGGTATCGGCTGTCATATGAAATAAACGCTCATAGCTTTGTACAGCATTGGTTAATGCAATATCATAGCTATCAGAATAAACAGACCAGCCTCGGCTTTCGCCTCCACCAATCTTCACTGCGATATTACGATTTGCTTCTGCTTTAGCATCAAAGCTTAGCTTATACCAACGCCCTTTACCTACCGTTACATGCTGAATTAACTGAATGGAATGTGGTTGACTGCCAGGTTGTGAGATAGAAACCTTAGCATAACGGTCATCCTCTAATTCCTCAACCGCAATATCTCCACTTCCGCCAAATGTATCTAAGTAAACCAAGTTCCAATAATCCTGATTCAGCTGCTGCTCACCAGTTGTAATTGTCGTAATAGGCTGCTCATAATTAGCATCATAAATATAACTACCCTCTACTGCTTGCTTATACGGCTCATCGATTGGCTCTACCTCAACGCTAGGCTCCTCAACTTCACGATATGGACGTCCTACTAGCTCATAGACGCGTACATAGTCAACCAGCATTTCCGCAGATTCCATAGACTCATCTGGCATGATTCCACCATCATAATTGCCGCCAACCGCTAGATTCAAAATCATATAGAACGGCTTATCGAACGGAGCAGGGAAGGCATATTTGGCAGGCTCATTCTCTCCCCAGCTGTCCCAATTGTTAATGGTTTGGAAAAGCTGCCCATCTACATACCAACGCAGCTCTCCTGGCTCCCATTCCAGTCCGTATACATGGTAACCAGTAATATCTTCATCTTCAGGGAAATCGTAATTTTTCGCTGCGAACTTATTATTCGGCCATGTTTTTCCGTAATGGATAGCGCCACCGACTTCATCCAGCAATCTACCTCTTGCTTCCATTATATCTATCTCACCAGAGGCTGCCCATGTTCCATACTCACTACCTGTTGGCATCATCCAAAATGCTGGCCATAGTCCGTTGCCGGCTGGCAGCTTCATTCTTGCTTCAAACTTACCGTACGTTTTAGAGAAGGTAGGCTCAGTAAATAAGCGACCTGATGTGTATGGCTTTCCTTCATGCTGCTCAGGCTTCGCTGTAATTTTTAAGACACCATCCTCTACGACGATGTTCTCTGAACGATAATATTGCTGCTCATTATTTCCCCAGCCATCTAGTCCATACTGTGATCCTGTACCTAGCTGATAACCCCACTTGTCAAGATCGACACCATTGACATCTAAATTAGTTCCGCTGCGATCAAACTCATCACTCCAAACTAATTGCCACTGACTTGTAGCAGGTGGAGTTGTCGGTCTCACGATGCCACCACCCCCATTGTTTTCTTCCTCTTTTACATCTGCTTCATTCGAAGCTTTATACTTGTCTGGTAACTCAATTCCTGCAGCATTGAGCAGCTTCTTAATTGTGCCGTTTCCTTTCAGCTCACTTCCAGCCGCTCCTTGTAATAAGTTGAGTAATTCAATCAATGAATTCTCATCGAGTTCAATAATCGCATCATTCTCAACAATCAGCTCATTAACCGTCGTTGCTTTCGAAATAACAACGCGAACTTTACCACCTAGTTTATTGATAATGATCCCATTGAAGGAAGAACCTTCGATATAGATGCTATTTACTCCCCCACCATTAATATGCAGGATTCCATTAGACGTCACATTGCGTAAATGAAGATCAGCTTCACCGACACCTGGCGTTACATAAATTTCACCTTTAACCGTTACATTCTCGAGCTCAACACCGCCAGCACGGATAACAAGACTACCATCAATAGTTAGATCGCGATATGTACCTGCTTGATGAATAATGGTACCGCTCAAACGATCCAGTAACGTTATTGCCTCTGCTCTTGTTAACGCTTTCAAAGGTCTAATCGTTCCATCATTGTAGCCTTGAATTGCTCCTACCGCTACTAGCTGCTCTAGCGCTAAGCGTGCATAGCTACTGACTGATGTTTCGTCTGCAAACTGCGAGAGCTTGTTAGCCGAACTCTCTGCTTGCTTAAGTTTAAATGCTGTAGCCAGCATTTTTGCTGCATCTTGTCTACTAACTGTAGCCTGAGGTTTAAAGCTACCATCTGGATAACCTTGAATAATTCCAGCTGTAGCTACAGCCACTACGTCCTGATAAAACCAATCATTAGCTGCTACATCTTTAAAACTGATTGTTGCAGCTTGTGTTGTAGATGAAGTGCTGAACTGAAACAAATTGTTAAGCAGCGTTACAAATTGTGCACGAGTAACCTGCTCATCTGGACGCAAGCTGCCATCCGGAAACCCATTCACCAAGCCTTGCTCCTGCCAAGCTGTTAATACCGTATTACCCCAATGCTCTTTATTACCTTCAACCTCATTCTGACTAACATCTGCTCCAAATACCATGCTTGGCATAATTAATGTCATTATTAATAGAAGTAGGATGCTTTTACGCTTCATCTGCCTCATTTCTCCTTTCGCTCATCTAAAGCTTTCATAGAAAAGGCCTGCTGCTAGCATATTAACATTCTAGAAGCAGGCCTTATTCTCGATGTAGTTTCTATTATTCTTTATCTCGTAATCTAACTGATTCTTTTATTGGGCATTATCAAACCATTCATTGACCTCTTGTGTAATTTGCTCGCCACCAGACTTCAACCAATTGGATACCATTGTATCGAAGCTATCAATTGGCTCTTGACCGTACACGATTTTGCTATAAGTTTCGTTAACTAGCTTGTTAAGAAGCTCATTTTTATCTTGCATCGTTTCAGTTAGTGGGCCCATATAGTAGTTCTTCATACGAATATTCTTTTGCTCTACTACAACTTTCATTGCTTCGATATTTTCTTTCGTACGAGAATTAAATTCCATTTTCTCATAAGGCGTAACTGGCTCTTCACCATTAGCTAGCTTCAGATGAGTTTCCCCATATAGACTTGGAATACGCGCTCCCTCGTACGTTAGCGTATAGTAAAGCGCCGGTGCAATTTGTCCCTTCAATCCAGGGAATAACTCAGGATGAGCTGCAGCATCAGTAGTTACAGTACCATCAGGAAGAAGTGCATAATCGTAGCCTTCTGCAAAGCCATTTTCGAATTCACTACCCGGCTGTGGATTAGCTATATTATCAAAGAACCAGTTGTAGTAATGTAGGATCGCTTCAGGATGCTCGCTATCCTTGTTAATGAAAATATAACCATTAACTGGAGGGTTACCACCAGCAGAACCGATCTTACCATCAGGACCAGCTGGAATTGGATATGCTTTATATGATGCCCCTGGAACGTTAGCAAGTAGATCTGGGAACGGCCAAGCTGGTAACCAGTTACGTCCAAACATAATACCCGCTTCACCTTTCGTAAATAGCTCTGAGCCTACTGTCTCATCATAAAGAGCAGAATCCTCTGAAATATACCCTTTTTCCATCCATTCCTTTATTTTCGCAAGTGCTGTTTTAGCATTTGGATTAATAGAACCGAACTCTAAATCTCCACCTTCGGTAAGATTCCATTGACCAGGCATTGTGCCATATGCTCCAAATATAAAACCAATATCGGTCATCCAAGTGTTAAAGCCATTTTTAAAGCCCGTTGCTAGACCAAGTGTGTCCTTTTTGTTGTTACCATCAGGATCTTGATTAACGAAGGCATCCATAACCGCTTCTAATTCAGCAATCGTTGTCGGTGCCTTTAGATTTAACTTATCTAGCCAATCCTGACGAATCCACATAACATGATCATCATTGTACGCATAGTCAAGAATCGGAAGCGCCATTTTCTCACCATTACGTGTAATTGGCAGCCAAATCGCTGGATCTAGGTTCAAGCCAGCTTTATAAGTATCATTTGCATACTGCTCAACTAATTCATCTACAGACATAAATTGTCCAGAGTCAATTAGCATATTTACAGTTTCAAGATCACCGCGGTACGTTACAACATCCGGCATTTTCTCACCAGAGGAAAGCATTAGACGAAGCTTTGTTTTGTACGCATCGTTCGTATTTGTTACGACCCAATCGTATTTGATATCAATGCCTAGGCGTTCTTTGACCAGACGCGTGTGCACATTATCCTCGATGCTCTCTCCTTCTTTGAATACAGATCCATTCTCGTTAATGCCCCATACTGTATGAAGGGTAATCGGTTCTTGATATTTTCCATCTACAAAACTGTTTTCTTTACCGGTGTCCCCAGTTTGTTGGTTACTTTCGTTTTTTGTGTTTGTGTTATTACTTTTGCCTGTGTTGGAATTAGCTCCGCCCTCATTATTGTTAGAACATGCTGCAAGAAGAGTTGAGGATAAAGAAGCAACTAGTAGTATTGACATCCATTTCTTCATAACCATTCCCCCTTAAAGTTTAGATGTACAGCAGTAACTGCTATATCATTATTCTACATCGCTCATAATTTTGGAAAAGACCACAATTTTTGGTTTTATACCACTTTTTTTGTTGCGTGCAAAATATTAAATTTGAGAAAAATATTATTCCTTTACTGCACCTAGTATAATCCCTTTTACAAAGTAACGCTGTAAAAATGGATAGACAAGTAGAATAGGAAGTGTACCAATAAAAATTTGTGCTGACTTCACCGTACGTTGTGAAATATTTTTCAATTCATTCACATCAGGATTAATCTTATTAAAGTCCTGCTGAACGATAACGGTTTGTAAAAATGTAGACAATGGATACTTGCGATAATCAGAAATATAAAGCAAGCCATCAAACCAGGAATTCCAATGCATGACCATTGTAAACAAAGAAATTGTTGCAAGTGCAGGCATGGAGATCGGTAGATAAATACTGATCAGCGTTCGGAAATGTCCGGCTCCATCAATTAGTGAAGCATCCTCCAATTCCTTGGGTACTGCTCTAAAGAAGTTCATCAATAGAACCATATTAAAAACATTAATCGCCAGCGGTAGAACAAGTGCCCACATCGTATTCATTAGATGCAATTCACGAATTAGCATGTAGCTCGGCACAATTCCTCCACTAAATAGCATCGTAAATAAGAAATACCACATATAAATTGGACGGCTTTTGAAGTTACCACCATCCTTAGAAAGTGCATAACCAGCTAACGTAATTAGCACCATTCCAATCAATGTTCCAAGCACCGTACGCTGCAGACCAACAAGCAGGGCATTATGAAAGTTAGGATTATTCAACGTTTTAGCGTATGCTTCCAGGTTAAAGCCAATTGGCCATAACCCTACTAAATTCGAGTTCGCTGGTGCACTAGCACTAAAGCTAACCGCTAGAATATGAATGAGCGGCAATACACAGGTTAAGCAAATTAACGACAGTAAAATATAGTTTAATATTGTAAAGGTTCTATAGCTGGCTGTTTTGTAATACATCGTTCCACTCCTTTCCTAGAAAATTCGATATCCGGCATATTTATAAGCCATACGGTAGGAAATCACAATTAAAATAAGCCCAATTGCTGACTTAAATAATCCAACTGCCGTACCAAAGCTATATTGCCCGTTTAGGATCGCTGTTCGATAAACAAAGGTGTCAATAATATCGCCTTTATCATAAACAAGCGTGTTATATAGATTGAAAATTTGATCGAAGCCACCGTTCAAAATATTACCAAGCGATAATGTACCGACTACTACAGCAATCGGGATCATTGCAGGAATGGTAATGTGAAGCGTTTGCTTCCAGCGGTTAGCCCCATCCACCTCTGCCGCTTCGTAAAGTGCTGGATTGACACCAGCTAAAGAGGCTAAAAAGACAATGGTATTGAATCCAAAGTTTTGCCATATATCACTTACAATGACCGTGAAGCGGAACCAATCCCCATTTGCTAGCCATGGAATAGTTTCCAAGCCTAAGCTGTTAAGCGTGGAGTTAACAATTCCTTTACTGCTGAGCATATCCGTGAGAATCGCACCTAATATTACCCAGGATATAAAATGTGGTAGGTATACAAGCGTTTGTACAACTCTCTTAAATACCATTTTGCGAACCTCATTCAAGAGGATTGCAAATACGAAAGGAACGATCAAACCAAAAACGATTTTCATGCTTGAAATGACTAACGTATTCCAAATAACCTCTTTGCTGTCAGGGTATTGAAACATAAACTCAAAATGCTTCCAGCCAACAAATTTTGATCCCCATATCCCGTCATAGGGCTTGAAATCTTGAAAAGCCATCACTAAGCCGCCCATAGGCAAATACGCAAAAATAAAAGTAATAATTGCCGCAGGCAACAGCATCAAATGCAACGGCCATGTTCTACTGATTTTTTCTTTCTCTTTCCTTTTTTTCTTGATCACAGATGATTCCTTCTGTGTATTTAGCTGACTCACTACATTATCCACTGTATTGCCCCCTTTCATAATTCAAGTTATAATGTGTTTCACTCGTACATTTATTGTATCAGCATGATTTCGGCCACTACAGACCACGATTTTTGGAAGCATACCATTTTTTTTGTTATCTATGTCTAAATATTTATCGAGGTGGAGTACATATGCGATTACGTGAAAATACGTTTGCCAAAATCATTATTTTAATTGTTTTGCTCGTTATACCGATTATCGTGCTGTATACGCTATCTATGCAGACGAGTATTCAGGTGGTCAAGGAAGAAGTACAAACCCTTCAGCAAAAGGATATAAAATTTCTCGCAGAAGAAATTAACCGTAGCGTCACCACCTTAACCTCCCTTGGTTTTTTACTTAGCGAGGATATTCACATTCAACGTTTACAAACCTTGCATTTATCTGAAAGCGTTTACGAACGTAATGATGAACGTCTGCGCATTATGGAGCGGCTCCGCTTGCTTAACGTATCGCAACGCTGGGACACGCAATATAGCATTACTGCTCCAGCCAATAAGGAATTTGTATCGACCAATACTTATCTTACCTATGATCTAGAATCTATTAAAAATAATTTATCAACGAGCTGGACCTATCGTGAGATGATTACGCAAAACATCACTCAGCAACGCTTTGTTCGCCATATTGTGAAGCCAAAAACAAAGTTCTATGATCTAGAACGTGCAGGGATTATTGTCGAAATCTCTTTTCCTGAGGAACATATTATTAAAGAGCTCGACCAATTCAAAGAAGCAGGACGAGGTGATCCCTTTCTCTATAACTTGAAGGAAGGCATCATTATGAATAAAACAGCGAATAAAAATATCATTAACGAGATTCAGTCGTTAGTTTTATCGGGTGACATTCAAGCTCATGACATTAATGAAACCGTCCATATTGCAGGTAAAAAATTCCTGGTTACATTTGCACATATTCCCACATTAGATTGGTATCTCATTGACTATATGCCGCTCGAGAGTATGCTGCAGCCTATTGTGAAAACACAGATTCTGTTCTACGGCTCTGTCATGCTCGTGCTCGTGCTCGGCTTACTGGCAGCTTACTTACTATATCGTAACGTACAACGTCCGATTAGCTTACTTATTCGCAATGTCAAACGGCTACAGGACGGCAATTATTCAACACGTATTACCGTAAATCCGAAAAATGAGTTTTCTTATTTATTCACTAAATTTAATGATATGGCTGAGGAAACGGAACGCTTAATTCAGAAGGTATACGTTGAAGAATTACGACGTCGTGAGGCGGATGTAAAGCAATTACAGTCCCAAATCAATCCGCATTTTCTTTATAATTGCTTTGCACTAATTCGCAGTATGGCAAGGCTGGATAAAAAGGAATCTGTCATGATGATTGCCATGCATCTCGCTAAATATTATCGATACACAACAAGAGTGGAAAAGCTATCCGCAACGCTTGGTGAAGAGCTACAGCTGCTTGAAAGTTATCTAGAAATTCAGCGATTCCATGTTCAACATATGAATTATCGCATTCATGTTCCTAATGAAATGTTAGCGCTAGAGCTGCCTAGACTTTTACTTCAGCCAATCGTCGAAAATGCTGTTATCCATGGCATTGAGCAATTTGATGGAGATGGATTGATCACCATTACTGGAACAAGTAAGGATGGAGTTCATACCCTCACCATTGAGGATAACGGTGTTGGTATGACGAAGGAGGAGCTACACAAGCTTGAACTTACACTATCTTCGCCTCCAACGGATGGAACTGGCTGCGCACTTTGGAATATCAACCAGCGTATGCAGCTTCAATATGGTAATAGTTCGTCATTAAGCTTTACGCCTCGTGAAGGTGGAGGATTAGCCGTGCAGCTAACTTGGGAAACAGCAACAAGCTCAGATTAATCCGTGAAGAATAAACAACTCAAAGGAGAGTGTACCATGTACCATCTACTTATCGTTGATGATCAACCCGATCTTGTCGAGGATCTTGCCACCAATATTAACTGGTCGAAAATTGGCATTAGCTCTGTTTACACCGCCCATTCTGCCAATGAGGCACTGGATACAATGAATATGACGCAAATCGATATTGTCATTACCGATATTCGAATGCCTGGTGTTTCTGGTCTAGATCTCATTGATATGATTAAAGCTTCATGGAGTCATGTGAAGTGCATTCTTCTGTCTGGATATAATGATTTTGATTATGCACAGCGAGCATTAAAGCAGCAGGCAAGCGATTATTTGTTAAAGCCTGTTGAGGATGAAGAGCTGATTCTGTCAGTACAGAAGGCCATTGCAGATATAGAACGCCATTGGCTTGAAGTGAGCTCCTTACAAAATGCCATCAGCTATGTAAAAGCGAATTTGCCGATATTGCGCTCCCACCTGCTAACAACGCTATTACATAAGCAGATATCCCAGGAGCAATTGCAAAAAAAGTTAGCGATGCTAGAGCTAAAGCTCCAGTATGATTCAACCTGTCATATGATGCTACTGCGTATGGAAGACTATTTTTATGATCAAAGCGAAGAGGATTTGTCACTATTTGAATATGCATTATGTAATATTGCTGAAGAAATATTTGATGACAGTCATCAGCTATGGCATGTTAAGGATAGCTATGGTTACTACGTCTTTTTGATCTACGCTAAGGATCAACCGTCTGATCTGAACAAGCAAGAACAAGATCATGCCATTGAACAAAAGGCTGCGCATTTGCAGCACTATGTGAAGTTATATTTGAAGGGAACGATCTCGCTGGTGTTAAGTCAGCAGCTAACCTTCCCTCAGGACATCTCAGCAACCTACAACAAGCTATTATATAGCTTTAGACAATGCACTAGCAGCGAGCGAGATTTTTTACTAACGATGCAGGATGATCATGAGAGCAAGGATGATACAGAGCAGCTAAGTCAGCTTTACACCCCACCTCAACTCAATCATCTTTTAGAAATTGGTCAGTGGGAGCAGGTTGAAAGCAAGCTCAATATGATCTTCACCGAACTGGAACAAAAGCAAGGAGATTCACATGAGCTTATACTAGAAACCTATTATAATATTGTTAGTTCACTGAGCTATGCCATTCATAAAAATAAGCTGCGCTTAGTGGACTGTCTAGGTCCAGCTTATAACACGATCATTAGCGGACCTCATTTCCATACATTATCTCAGCTGCGAGTGTGGTTAGACGAAGCAATCGTTACCTATAAGCAAAGCTTAAATGCTCGATCGCAGCACTCTAGAAATGGTATTATTCAAAAGGTACAGGATTATATCGCCCAGCATCTAGCAGATGCATCATTACAAACCATTTCGGATCATGTATTTTTGAATGCCTCTTATCTATCGAAGGTTTATAAGCTAGAAACAGGCGAAGGCATTAGTGAGTATCTCTCACGATTGCGTATGGAAGCAGCAGCGCATATGTTGCGCAATTCAACGGAGAAAATCTACGAAATCTCAACAAAGGTTGGTTATAACAAAACTAGCTACTTCATAAAAGTATTTAAAGATCGTTATGGCGTTACCCCGCAGGAATATCGAGATCAATAATGATGAGGTTGCCTTTTATTCGGGTTTAATGTAAAAACCGACGAGCACTTATGATCGTCGGTTTTTACTATGAGAGGAAGCTGTTATTCCATTGTCGTTATTCATTTAACAACACAAATAACCCCGATGAACATGATCGGGGATAGTGCTGATCTCAATTAGTTTAGAGGTTGCCTACATATTGCGTACAAAATACGCCAACAAATCTTGGGAATATTAGGAACAGACTGAATGTTTTCTTTCAGATAGGAGAATGCTGAACGGTTTCCTCTCCTTGTGTTACATTCACTGCATGAAGCAAGTAAATTAGCGGGAAGATCTGAACCGCCTTTGCTAGAAGGAATAATATGATCGACTGTTGTTGCGGGACGACCACACCATAAACAAGTATGTCGATCTCTTTTCAGTGCAGCCTTTCGATAATCAGGAAATAAAAAAGGATTATAAAGCAGTTTAATGGTCCCCTCATCAATCCAGACAGCACGCGCGCGCTCGACCTCCCTCCATGCTCGATGGGGTAGACATGGTGTTAATATCTTGCCGTCCATATTAATGACCTTTATCAGCTTTTCTTGTTCATCCTCAGATTGATTAGTGCTCATTACTATCACCCATCTATGCATACGCTTCTCTACTAGCTGCATTCGTAAATTTGTATCCATTTTTTCCTGAAAGGTGGCTTTCTATCCGCGAAGCTTATTCTATACATGCTGGTTGGAACTAATTCTGAAGCATAAACTGACGAATAGCCTCATTTACAGCTGTCTTCTGTTCAATGATCAGACAATGTCCTGCATCATTGATTTCTTTTATCTCTGCATGAGGCAACAGCTCTTCAACAGTTTTCATCACTTGATCAGCGTTGTATATTTTTTCTTGACTTCCTACAAGAAAGAGAACGGGTGCCAATAGCCTAATCCATGCTTCTTTCTCAATCACAGTCGGGACAACTGATAGCTGCGAGCGACCATACGTATACGCAGCGATAATTAGGTTCATAACATGTGGCGGTAATGTGTAGTTCGTACTACAAAACCAATTCCAAGCTCGACGAATCCGATTTGGTTTAGGCCATAGCATAGCTGGATATACCTTCAGAAGCAGCTTCAAGAATGGGATCGGCATAAATGTCGCAACAGGGGCAAGCAACAGTAATCGGTTAATTCTCTCTGGGCGATTGATTGCAAAGTTGGAACAAAACCATCCACCCATAGAATGACCAATAAAGGTAGCCGTTTCAAGTTGGAGAGCAGCTAACAGTTGATCGATCCAACTTACTGCATCTTCTGATGTACGTATAGGCTTAAGTACTACACTTTTACCAAAATCCCCTGGTGCATCAACACAATATACTCTATAATTTTGTACGGCTTCAATCGTCGGATACCACATTGCGGAATTAGCAGTCATACCATGCAACATTAAGACAGGCTCTCCCTCCTGAGGACCGCTGACAATGACATGACAGCGACCATATTCCGTCTCAATTTCCATCGTCTCATAAGGTACTGGCCAAAACTCCATTAAGTCATTATAACAATTGATAAATTCCTGTTCTCCTGCAATGCTTTTGAAAACTTTAGCGCCAGTTAGTGCTGTACTGCTCATTGAAACTCACTCCTTCTGCTCAGTAGGCCTTAATAATGATCTAAGACTCTCTGTTAAGCATTTCATTTGATCAGAAAGCTTAATTCTTTCATTACCGTTCATAATACATTCCAAAAATAAACCATCCAGCATCGATATCATCCAGTGAATACAAGCTTCTACAGGCTGAATAGGCTGAAACTCACCTTCCTGCACACCTTCGTTCACTAAAGCAATCAAGCTATTATATACTCCTTCATATCGCTCCTTTATCAAGGTGCGCCGAGCTTCATCCCTGCGACCTAAGATGAAGTATTCGTACATGCAAGGCGCTAATCCAATTTCAACCTCCCTAATTAACTGCTCCTGTGTCCTTAGAAACTGGCTTACTCTACTCCAAGCACCTAGCTCTGACAACGGATTAACATCATTAGACATACGCTCAAACTGCTGTCGCAGTAGTTCAAGAAAAACCTCTTCCTTATTGGCAAAATATAGATATACACCGCCAAAGCTTCTACCAGAATGAATGACAATATCCTTCATTGAGGTAGCTTCATACCCTTTTTCTATAAAAACATGACGTGCTGCATTTAAAATATCGATTCGAACCGTTTCTTTTTTCTGTTGAGAAATTTTCGGCACAATAAACGCTCCTTCACCAAAATAAAACGAGAACACTCTCTTTATAATAATAAAGAGATCACTCTCTTTTTTCAACTACAATTTAAATTTAATCAATATAATTTCGAAATCGTTCAATTATTGCTAAAATATTAGTTGTTACCAGTACATAAAAGGAGACTGCACCATGAAATACAAACTAGTTTCTGAAAAGTTGAAGTGGAGTGGGATTACTACAATCGGTGGCCTTTTAATCGGAGTAGGCGTGGCCGATTGCATATTTGCAATGAATAGTATCGATTTGAATCAAATCGCGAGAGGGATAACGATCTTTAGTGCAGGTCTTACCATTCTAGTCATTATGGATAATTCCAAAACACAAAGGGCTGCCGAAGAAATACAAAACGCCACTCATCAACGCTTAGAGCATGTAGAAAGTCAGCTTGATACCATCCAGCAATCCCAACAAAAGCTCGAAGCCCAGCTAGATGAGATGAAAGAAATGTTGCGTAAATCTGAAGAGATTGACAGAAAAGGTCATTAGCTGAACTTACTTAACGTTGTAAATTAAACAGTGACCGCATGTGTAATAGGAATGACATGCGGTCACTGTTATTTAAGTGAAGCGTATTAAATTATGCTAATTCATCTATAAGCGCTAATGGTGATGTTAATTTTTTAAACTCGCTATTAATATATGTATTGAACCAAACAGCATGATAAACCTTTAACCCTACTGTTGCAGCTCCCTCTAGTTCACTTGAGCCTCCATCACCGATAAATATACTTTCTTCAGCTGTGACGTTCAAACGATCACATGCTAGAACATAAATGGAAGGATCTGGCTTACTCATTTTCACTTCAAAAGAAAATATACAGTCATGGAAATATTGGGCGAGCTGAGAGCTATGCCAATACTTCACTTCCTCTTCCGTACAATTGCTAATTAGCCCGATTTTTATGTCCTTACTGCGTATATACTCCAATAATGCTACGATGTCAGAATGTATATTGTTAAAAGGAAACTGCTTCTCCTTCATTCGCTCTTCATACAAATATTGAATGACCTCATCACTCACTTGTAATTGATTGCATTGAGCAATGTCTTTTATAACATCGATATACGTATTATAAAACCCATTCATTCTATTCCCCTGACGTTTTCTCCACTCTAGCTTAAATTGATCATTAGGTATGCCCAGCAAATTAAGATAATCATAATTACGCTTAGATATTCTTTTTCCTTGGGAAAACTCCGTGATTAGCGTTTCGAATAAATCGAAAAAGATTGCCTTAGGCTTCTTATTGTTCATCTAATCATCTCCTCCTAGACTAAATGCTCACTTTATCCTTTCATGTCGGTAAGGTAGATCGTCTATTCTAGAATATTAGCTGATTAACATCATGAACAACATCCTCAATCCAAAGTTCCTGATGTAGCTTGACACCTTGTTCTAGCATACTTCGAATGAGTTTCTCATTCCATTCATCGATACTGTCTTGTAGTTTTAACTTCTCAATATCAGTTAGATTTACTCCAAACTGCATATATCGCAAGTATACATCTACTCCCATAAACCATGGACTAAAACTTTCTTTATATCTTTTGTAAAAGCCGCTTGCAATATTAATACCCGCAGGGTCAAGATCCCCAGCATAGTATAATTTGGTCGAGTGAGCTTTACTTAATAATAGATCAATCAATTTAAGTACTGCTGTTGTTGGCTGACCATTGCCACATATAACGATTATTTTTTGCAAGAAACACTTTTTCTGATCTTGATAGAATCGTTTAGCTAGTTGATCAATTATTTCAGCAAATAGAGATGGATTTTCTACAATATAGATAGAATGATATTCAAATTTAGCCAGATCATCTACCGCAAGCTTTTCTACTTGACGAAGTGTCAGAATCTTCTCTTCATTCACTCCAAACCATCCAGGCGCATAAAACATGACATTCGAAGATAAATCGTCTACAACAACTCCACTCTTACGGTATCCTTCCCTTATTATTATTGCGTTAGAATAGCTTTCGTCAATATCTATCTCTTGCTGTAGTCCATCAAAATCTTCTACGCTTTTTAGCTGAAATTGTGACATTAAGCCAAACCAAAATAGCCTACCTAATGGGTACTTCCAATCTAGTGAATGTGCATCTCCAGTCACCTTAGCAGATAAGACAGGTAAACGAATAGAAGTCTCACCCTTATGAGACTGTACATGCTGTAAGGCAACTAAACAATGCGTTACACAGCAAGTAGCTTCATCAATAGAATGGTTAAACATATTTCTTAATACTCGATAACCGCTCGTTTTTTCTTCCTTTAACGTATTTACCCAGTTCATTAACTCCGAAGACAGGTAAAGGTTTTGTGTCGCTAAAACATCGCTAGCTTTCTTCGTAGCTACTTCGATCATGTTATTCCATTGGTTTAGCAAAATACGTTCTTGTTCGTTTTTCGTATATACTGGCTGGCCATTCAATATCTCAAGCAAGCTGGCTATTTTTATACGAAATCGACTGTTTTCTAAGCATTCTTCAAATTTTGCAATCGAATAGCTTCTCGTTTCACCTTGTTTTGGTACGCTATACAACCCAAAGAACTCATCTAACACCGTTCTTTCTTCAAGCTGAATATTCGTTAACGTAATTTTTCCTCTAGCTCCATTTTTTGAGTTTGTATACTGCTTTTCTAGCAACCGCAAAAATCTGTTAAACCCAGGCTTATTAAAATAAGTTTTTACTTCCTCAGCTTTTATCATAACAAAGCCTCATCCTGCACGATAGATTCAAGTCGATTACCATCCCATTTATAACGTAAAATTGTTAAATAATTCGCATCCTTAGGTCGATATATCTCGCAAATACTTAATGTAGGCACCGTATCATAACATCCCCATAGCATTTGAGACGTCATCATATAATCAAAATCCATCTCCGTAAGTAACCCGAACATATCACGAATATTCTCCTCATCTACACCAGCAAATGCTTCATCTAGCGAAATAATTTTTGGAGAGTCTGGATTTGCATCAGCATAGCGTGAATAGGTAGCTGCGAAAAGTGGAATATACATCGACATTGCCTTCTCACCACCACTCATCACGTTGAATCTAGAATCGGTTAATTCGCGATAGCTCGCCTCACTGCCTTTTTTAGAATGCAATGAAAATTGAAACCACGAACGATAATCAAGCATTTCATAAATATGCTTACGGAGTGCTTCGCGTTCTTCAACTGCGCTTTGCTTTGCCCATTGAACACGAGAGCGGAAATGTCCTATTAGTCGTTCTACTTCATCGTCATGAAGTAAATGTGCATCCTTGCGTAATAATGCAACTAGTTCATCACTATTCAGCTCGTTTTCAGATTGAGCTGCCTTTGCGACCCAACGCAGCTGTAGTTTTAACCCACTAGATGTATTACGTTGTGACATTAACGTATTCATTGTACCCAACCACAGCTCTGCACGTTGTATACGGTGACGTATAGACTTACCAACACTACGTAGTATAATTTCTTCAAAGAGCTCTCTATCCTTTTCACTAAGCAGCGCTTCTTGCTCTAACAGCATATCCTTCATCTCTAGAATAAGTAACGAAGGCTTTTGCGGACGCATACGATCACGCATCGACATTAGCGTTATTCTACCAACATCACTTATATCTGCCTCTAACACGTATTCACCTAATAAGTGCTTAGAAGCAGTAAATTGATCCTGTAGTGCGCCACTCAATCGCTCTTGATTCGCACTTCCCATTGTATTATCTAGTCTTGTGACAATGTCTTGGCATACTTTTAAAACATCCACTTCTAGTTGATCGTGATCAAGCTGTTCCGTCTCCGGTACAAGCTTCAATGCTAATTCAGCAGCAAATTGTACTCTTTTAGCTTCAAAATCACGCTGAACTGCAGCAAGCTGCTCGTTCGTTCGCTGCTTTCTATCTAGTAAGACACGTATTTGAGAGATTATCTCCGTCATGTCCTGAATAAACGTTTCCCGCTCCTTATCTAACTCTTTCAGAGACTGTTTCAATAAAAGAATACGATTGGATATATCTTTAAAGCCCAGCTCCTCCATCAATTGTTCTAATTTCTGTTTTCTAGTCCGTAAACCGTACTCCTTGTCAAACCACTCGTCCCTAGTCTCCTCGTCAGCTTCTATATTCTCTTTGTAGGAAATAATTTCAGCTTCAAGACGATTTACTTCTCGCTTATTTTGCTTATATTCCTTCCATTCAGATACTAAACCAGTAACTTCACCCCAATAATCACCAATCGCTTGCTCAGCAGCTTGTAGCTCCTTTAATGTTTGCAGTCGTGACCACTTACTCGTAAGGCTAATCAACTCCTGCTTCAACCGATCTCTAAATTGCTGTTTTTCACGTAATTGCAAAGATAATTTAGTCTCTTGTTCAAGTAACACTTTAAAATGCGTTTCAGCCTCATATTGTTGCTGCCATGCAAGCTCTAAATGCTGATGCAACTCTTCACGAATTGGAAAGCGTGTAAGCTCAGCATCGATCACTTTTAAACGATCTTCGTAATGAGCTATACTTTGCCTCATATTAGCAATGCCTTGCTCAACTTGATCAATTTCATTACTCAACCTTTCAATTTCAGCCAGTTTAAACTGTCTTCTTGCCTCTTTTCCAATAAACTGCGCTGTATATTGTGAAGCATCCACCTTACCAATTAAGCTGCCTAATTGGTAATAATCTACGCCTATCACAATCTTGCTTTGCTCTTCAACTATGCTTGAGGCATTGTAACCCTCTCCCCAAGCTATCGATCTAAGAACAGCATCCACCTGAGCATTCTTCAGTCCTGATTCCTCAGAGGCAACTGGACGCAAGACATCTGCCAAAGTATACCCCCACTCAATCGGCTCAGGCAGCATCCAAACCTCTTCGAGATCATCCTGCATAAGTGAGTATTGGCCATCAGAATAAATCCATGCATCCAATATACCAGCTTGTAAAAGTGATAATTCAATACTCGCCCGTTGTGCAGAGCTGATATGCGGTAAAAATTCACAAACCTCATATAATGGAGCACCATACTGCGACTGATAACTTCTTCTTGTTTTTAATTTGGCCACCGAACGAATAGGCTCAGGCTCCTTAGCTTGCTCCCATTCTTTCTTTTCTGCCATTAGCCTTTCTTTCTCAGTCATACTCGCATTTAGTTGTTGCTCCTGCTCTAGCTTTTGATATTTGATTGCATCATTTACCCGTTGCGCTTCAACACGAGCATACTCAAAAACAGTATCAATTTGTTTATAATCGAATGATATCGTACTGCTTGCTTCAAATATTTTTTGAATACCCGCATCACTGAGCTGTAGCTCCTGTAAAGATTCCTTCCAAGTAAGCAATCCTTCCTTCCACTCATACAATGCCTTTTCTGCTACTTCTATTGCTCTCTGCTTCACATGCTCAGCCTGATCACGTTCAAGACGACGTTCTCCTAGCTGTTTATCATATTCCTGCACTAGCCTATAGGCTTCCTGCTCCTTCACTGCTAGCTGTAATGCTTCATGTATTTGCTTACGATGTTCTTCAACATCCTTGCGCCACGCTTCTATAAATTCAATTTGTTCTGGTGGCTCATTATTCCAGTAATGATGATATACGCTATGATTGTAAAACTCGATCTCTCCAGCAAGCTGTTCAAGCTCGAACAAGCCATCACTTTGCTGTACTAACAATGATTCCATTGCATTCTTCGATTTTTCAAAACCGTATTGTGCTTCTGCTAGTTTTTGTTCTAAAGCTCTAATTCTTTTGTTCGTTTTTTCTAAATTAGTAGTTGCTTCACTCAAATCAGCTTCCGTTCTTTCGAGCTCCTTCTGCTTTTCCAGCACTTCGCTCTGATCTAACAGCTCTAACTCTGTTTCTGTAGTTTGCTTATTTTGACTATTCTTTAGAAGCAATAGCTCAAGCTCAGTTTTATCAGCTTCACGCTCGTGTAACGCTCTTTCTTGCTCACTACTCTCCTTGATGATTTGCTCATGATTCAATTTCGCTTGTAATAGCAGCTTGCCATCACGGTATAGCATATATCGATTATATTGCGTGTAAATACGGTTTAATTTTTCTAGTTCTGTTTGATGAAGCTTTAACTCCTCCAAACGATCAGCAAGCTGGTCCATATCCTCCATTACCTCAGATAACGGTCTCAGCTCTTCCTCTTGTAATGGAGGTAAGGCACGGTTTAATATTTCATAAATCGCTGTAGGCTTGACATCCTTGCTCAGCTTTGGACTTCTTAACTGAATGAGCAAGTTTAACAGATCAACATAGGATTCTTTATCATGAAACCCAAATAGCGATCGATTAACTAGATCGCGATATGTGCGTTGCTCCTGTACTACCTGTCCACCTGCTCCAATTTTATCCTCCAGGCTTTTGCGATCTAGTGGATACTTTCCGTTTCCTTCGAGAAATGTTACACGATCATATAGCCAGAAATCCTTATTTATACGTCGCCCATCCTCTAGCACAAACCCCCAAAATCCTAGCTGAGCTACACCTTTTCTTGCACGTAAACCAATACCTATTGTTTTGTATATATTTTTAGCAGGATGATAAAATTCTAGCCATAAATACCCTGTTCGATCCGTATGTTCCTCTTTGTCTCCTAGCAAATAATATTCAATTTTACGATCTCTTGAGCCAAACGGATCTAAGCGATTAGGATGCTTATCACCGTCCAAAACTAGTGGGATAAAGCTTTGCATCGTCACGGATTTTCCTGCTCCATTTGTACCTCGTAATACTAAACGCCCTTCCTCTAATTCGAACTCCTCATCTTCATAAAACCAAAAGTTTAATATCCCTGCTCGATTCATTTGCCATCGATTACGTTTCTCAATAGATAACGCAGACTCAGTCATCGCTACATATCCTCCTCATCCCGCACATAATCTGCACTCCAACGGGCAATAACAGATGATACAATAAATCTCTCCATTTTGTCCCCTGTTGCAGTCCAATACCCTATATTCCAATCAGCCATATGAGCTGTCAAATAATCCGCTAACTCTGTTAGATTCATACTCCTGTGCTCTTTACTCCAATAATCTTGATATTTTTCCTTCATTCTGTATACTATTTCTTCTATATCGGTTTGCGTTAACTCAACTGTTCCTTGCTCATTGATAAACCATTCATGATCTCCTAACCTCTTCCTTAGCTCAGATGCAAACAACATCACCAAATCTGATATTGCAGCAGCAGTCGGAAATAAATCACAATCCCCTGTTACATCTGGATGGAAGAAAAATAACCCTTCACGATAACGCGATCCTTCCATTCCGAACATAAATTGCAGTTGATCGATGAGTTTACTTTTTTGCGTTTGCACATAATATAGTTCATCCGCATTCCACTCACGATCGCTAATTGCAGGCTCTAGCAGCAGGCGACGATATACACGATGCCTACGATTTCGCAAATTCCCATCATCAGTATCCGGATAAATAATTTGCTCGTTCATTTGATTCATATGTTCGTACAACTTAAGCTCTCTTGGAAATTGTCGCAATACGTATCTTGCAGCAGGAGAACACTCATACAATACATTTTTAGTTTGAGAATTTTGTGCCCAATCCATCTCCTCGCCATCAATATGACGGAGTACACCTAATTGGCGTAATTTTTTTAATGCTCTAACCATTGATAAGCGATGCTGATAATTAATCCAGCTAATCTCTATTTCCATTTCAATCAGCTTCTCACTTACCTGCTCAATAATATCTGTTAATACAAATTGATCTAGCTCCGTTTTTGATTCCAAATACCATAGGGCAAAGGTAAACAATACATAGTCCCGTGTCTCCTTAAATTCAGAAAAACCCATCCATGGCTTTGCAATGACTGGAGCTTTATCCAACTTGACCATCATTCGTGTCAATATAAGTGAAAATCCTGTATATTCAGCAAACCAATCTCTTAATTCGGTATATTGATCTCGAATAGCATAAAATAATTCTGGATCCTCTTCCTTTGTAATCCAGTGTCGATTAAGCAATGCATGCGCACAGCTTCTCCGGCGATGACTCCAATATTCCGCATCGGCTCGTTGATTGGCTCTCATACGTCTAATTGAGGAGGTTGTATTGCCTTTTCTAGTCATTACCTATTCCTCTCCTCCTCTAACTTCCAATTCATAATTTAACATCGTTAAATTTCCATCTTCACTTCTTAATATAGCGACATCATCAGCTTCTGGGATAGTTAACGAAATAAAATATCCATCGGCCGTATTAAAAGATCTGTTGGCATTGGATGTGCATCGACCTATCCACTGTAATAATTGCATCCGTTCTTTGGCGGTCAACAGAGGTAATTGGGCAATATCTATTTTCCCCATTGCTTTTAGCTTGTTCATAAATGCCCGCTCTGCTTTTATCTGATTCTCTAAATATTTACGGTGCTCAGCACGTTTTTCACTAAATGAGCGCATCGGTTCGGATGAAGAACGCATCGAGCGTTTACGACTTCTCGTTCGTATTAATCTAATATTAGGGGGTTCAATCCAAGATGAAGCATCATTACGCTCCGTATGTCGTTCATCATGCCCTTGATAATGTCTAGTTGAAAATAAACCAAATGCTAACCCAGCTAGCTGATGTGCCTCTTCAATATCATTAAGTTGAGAAAACTTCATCCCAAGAAACTCTAAATCATTTCTGCGACTTACTCCACCGCGTCTTCTCTCCTGTAACCGTAGTGCACTACGAACAACTTTAGCAATGGCATCTTTCGTAGCTCTTTCCAGCAACGTTAACTCACTTAATTCCTGTGGGTTGCCAATAAACCATCGTCTCAAATTATCCCAGCCCTGCTCTAGCTCCTGACGTAATTCCTCGCGCGATTTCCCTTCTTCTAATCGCGGCTTCGCCATCTCCGCTTCTAATACCTTCTCTACATACACATCCTTAACCCCAGGTCTAATTTGCTGTAATTGCCCTTCTATTCTATAGGCGCTAGACTGCAATGCTTTTACAAAATGTTGGAGATAGTTAGTAAGATTATCCTTCAACGCCAAAAAACCTTCCGTAGCCATCATCTCTTCCGCTTGAATAGAGTGAATGCTCGCAATAAAATCAGCTGCATTTTCATGCATCATTTTAAATGAGTCATACAAAGCCTCCCAATTCCGAAGCGCTTCCTCATTCTCAAACTCATCCACTCTTAATCTAATCTCATGAATATTATTAAATATAGTATCGAAGTAAGTCGTTTCAAGTGAGCCACCATAGCCTTTAATGGTCTCTAGTTGTTCTAGCATACGCTCAATCTCAATGGCATAAGGCGTTAATAAATACTGACTTTTTTTACGCATATATTCTTCTACAGAAAGTGCTCGTCCACCATCATGACGCGAAGCTAAATTACCCCAATTTTTTAAACTTTCAAGATCTGAAATACATTGTTCTAGTGTATAGTCAGTAAGGACCTCCCAAGCTTGTATCCCTTCGAAAATCTCCTCAGGACGGAGCCAATACTTTAACCGTTTATACTCCATATACATATATTTCATAACTGCACGATATCGATTTACATTTTGGGCATTTAGATAATTCAGCTCTGAAACAGGTCGTAAATCAGTTGGAGATATGCGTGGTTTCATTAAGTAAACTCCTCTCAAAGCTCGGTTTATTTATATAGCTAACTCTATCAGTCTTCTAGCAGTAAAAGTAACTTTCTCTTCCGTATACCTATAGTTTATTATTGATGCAGTAGCTTTTCATTAGGAAAAATTGTAAAATAATGATATATAAATTAGTTTTCTTTGATTTTTGGAGGTGAGAGATGAGAAGAAATTTGACTGATTTCGATGGTGATCTTTTCTAAGATGCGAACATTGTGCCTATAAAAGAGTAAATATACTATTGGATTAATTAATCCCCTTAACTTTTGATTACAGCAATGGATATCCTTCTTAGATCTCATTAATATAACAAATAAATTCAAAATAAGAATACCCCCGTGTAGAAATATTTTCTCGCATAACAAAGCAATGAAAGCCAATAAATAAAGTTAGTTTTTATTCTGGAATTGATTGATTTTATTCATGATTTTTCATACGCATTACTAGCTAAAGAAACAGCAAAAACACCATCTACGTTTAGATGGTGTACATAGCAGTGAAAAACTTTTGTTCTGATAAAAAGTTTTACGAATTAATGATATAAAACAAAAAACCACCTGAAGGTAGCCTATTATCTCGGTAAGATTTCGCGCACTCCTAGAAATGAGCTACTCTCTTCCCTTACTTTATCATCGCACTCCTAGGAATGAGACAATTTGTATGAGTAAATTATACCGAATGTAGATTAGGAAGTAAAGACAACAATACGACTTTTCATTTAATTCTTAAATTAGGAGGCCCTATGCAAAGACCTAAAACTGAAATATTAGATGTTTTTTTTGATGAAAGTGGGAAACGTAAAAACAAACCGAATCTTATGGGAGCGCTGTCTGTTCCGCGTCAATTATACCTTTCAGACCCCTTTCAAGAATTGTCCCAGAGGTTAAGAGACGGCGAAATAAAGCTCCACTGGACGGAATATACGGGATATGAAAAACTAAAGAAAGATATCTCTGATGTCATTAATATTATATCCAGGTATAATCATCTTTTGAAATTTTTTGTTATTAATTATGATTATTCGGTAATAACAAACAAGCATGGATTCTCAAGATACATTACAGAAGAAATGATATATACAAAATTCCCAGAGCGAATAATATATGGTCTGTTACGACGTTATGGTAGAGATATATTTATTGAAGCAAATCTAAAAATTGAGGACTCTACCGAATATCAGAGTTTTAAACTCCATGAACGTCTTAAAGATCAGTTAAACGTACAGTCTCTTTATAGAGGAGAAAGATTTACTGTAAATGAGAGCCAACTTGTTCCAAAAGGAGAAGAGATCGGAGTTGAACTGGTGGATATCTTACTAGGCATGACTCGAGCGATTATTCTTAATCAAAACAATAATACGAAAGGCTCAATCAACAAAAATAATCTGATTATCGAACTATTAAAGAACCATAACTTTTTTACGTTATTAAAGAACATAAGATGTTTTGAGTGGGAAGACACAAAAGACCTGACAGAAGTTAGTTTTGCAGACTATTTGCAATTATTTATTGCCAATCATCACAATAAATTTTATTAATGAACAAAAATACCATCCGCATGCGGATGGCATTTAAGATAATTTAAGCTATAACACCTTTTTTTAGAATAAGATTCGCATATAGTGCCTTTTCACCCGTCATCACTACGGCATACGCTTGCTTCGCCCGGTCATAAAATTGGAATCGCTCTACATATTCAAACGGTTCTTCGTTCCCTGTTTTACTAGCGATAATTTCTTTATAAGTATTCCAGATCGGAGTTTCTACTGGATCACCAGGCACAACAGCCATTAGTGAAACCGGTCGTTCAACATATGGATCAAGCGGGAATAAGTCCAGTATCGCTTCTAGTAACTCCGGCATAGGCTGCCCATCACAGCGAACTAAAAGCTTCGCGTGACTCGCTCCAGGAAAATTACCATCAGCTAATACAATTTCATCACCGTGTCCCATTTCCATCAGTACTTTAATTAGCTCTGGTGAAATAAGCGGTGAAATTCCTTTTAGCATAACTTCTCCTCTTTTCCCTTCTGTAATTGAGTAAATCTATCGTATGCAGTCTGCCAATTCTCATCGCTAGCCGCCTCATATTGGTGAAGCTCGAACGATTCGGCAACTAATTGTCTGGCGGAACTCAGATCACTGCAATGACTAGATGATATAAGCTGAACGAGCATATTTCCGATTACACTTGCTTCTACTGGACCAGCAATGACCGTGCGCTCAAGTGCATTGGCAGTAAGCTGACAAAGCAGCTCATTTTGAATACCGCCCCCAACCATATATAGATGGGTATAGGCATTACCAGTTAGCTGCTCGAGCTGAGTAATGGCTTGCTTATATCGCAGAGCTAGACTTTCTAATACACAGCGAGTGACTTCACCAACACTTTCAGGAATGTGCTGGTTCGTTTCGGCACAATAGCCTTGAATACGTTCTACCATACCATGAGGAGAGTAGAAACGCAGATCATCAGGATCAATCAGGCTACGAAACGGTGTTGCTAGACTAGCTTCTGCTATTAGCTCCGGATACGAGATCTCTTCCCCCTGAGCCTTCCAATCCGCAACGCATTGTTGCAATATCCATAGTCCCATAATGTTTTTCAAGAGCTGATACGTATCCCCTACTCCGCCTTCATTGGAAAAGTCCAAGCTTGCCGCCTCTTCGCTCAGAATTGGCTGCTGAAGCTCTGTACCAATTAATGACCATGTACCGCACACCAAATAAGCGAAAGGCTCATCCGACAAGACAGGTACAGCAACTACAGCCGATTCGGTGTCATGTGTACCTACTGCAACCGCTTCAACACTAGAAATATTCAACTCTTTACATACGGCTACCGTTAAAGGACCGACCATTGTACCGGGCTTTACGACTTCTAGAAATATCTGAGAAGGAATCCCCAATTCTTTCATTAGCGGTACATTCCAAGACTGCTTTACTGGATTAAACAATTGGGTAGTGGTTGCCATTGTAAATTCACATACCTTTTTCCCAGTTAAGAAAAAGGTTAATAGATCCGGTGTTAGCAAAAGCGTGTGAGCAAGTTCAAGTTTTGGCGAGTTAGCCTGCTTCATCGCAGCTAGCTGAAAGATCGTATTAAACGGCATTAGCTGCAGTCCGCTTTCTGCAAATAAACGCTCCCTGCCTATCTCTTTTACGACCTTCTGCATCGCTAGCTCAGATTGTGGATCTCGATAATGATAGGGGTTACCAATTAACTCATCGTTATGATCAAGCAAACCAAAATCTACGCCCCATGTATCGATGCCAAATGTTTTCGGTCGATAGCCTTCCTTAAACGCTTTTTTAAACCCTTGCTTTACCTCGTCTAGCAGTCTTAAAATATCCCAATACAAGTGCTCCCCAATTTCAACTGCTCCGTTAGAAAAACGATGCACCTCTTCTACATGAAGCTGAGCAGCTCCATCTGGTTTATACACAAGCCTGCCAACCAACGCTCTACCACTGCTTGCTCCTAAGTCAAAAGCAAGCACCTCATGTTCTTGTAACATTCGTACTCCTTCTTTCTTAGTTCGCATTGTTTTATTTCATTTTCTGAAGCAGTTGAACTCGGTATGCTTCACTTTCGAGCGAAGCAATCTCTTCATATTCTTCTGTCGTTAGAACTTTAGGTTCACGAACAGCTTTAGCAATTAAGTAAATTTTGGCGCTTTCCTCAACAACTTCCGTACGATAGTAAGCCTCTCGTAAATTACGACCGCTTGTAACTAATCCATGATTGCCAAGAAGCACTGAGCTAGCTTCATTCACTTTAGCAACATACGCATCCGCCAGTCGATCTGTCGTCGGTAGCACATATGGCACATATACGGTTTTCCCAACCAGCGCTGCTTGATCCGGGAACATAACTGGAAGCTCCTGTTCCACTAACGTAAATGCAATACAGTTAGGAGGATGAGTATGGACAATCGCCCCGATATTAGGATTTGCGCGATAAGCATACAAATGCATAAGCACCTCTGAGGATGGGCGCAAACCAATATCCGTAATATCCCCTGTAGTAATGTCCACCTCGACCCATTGCTCAGGTGCGACTTCATCCAAGGCGAAGCCGCTTGGAGACAGATACATCTTATTCTCTAGTCTGGCAGAAATGTTACCACCAGGACCGACAACGAGACGATTGGTCACAATTTTGCGAGCATATGCACATAGCTCCTCACGAATTGCGCTTGATTTATTTTCGGTCATTGCGTTTCCCTCCTATTTGTATAATGGACCAAAGTTTTGACATGCACGGTAGTCCGCCGCTTCGGGATCATTTGTGCCGAACAATCCCCAAGCGCGAGGACGGAACAGCTTCTCCTCAGGCACATTATGCATATTTACTGGAATACGCAAGATCGATGCTAACGTAATCAAATCCGCTCCGATATGCCCATAGCTTATGGAGCCATGGTTCGCACCCCAATTATCCATCACGTTATATACACTGCTAAATGCACCTTTTCCAGTTAAAATTGGAGCAAACCAAGTTGTCGGCCATGTCGGGTCCGTACGCTTGTCTAATGCATCATGCACATGCTCAGGAAGATCAACGGAATAGCCTTCAGCAATTTGCAACACAGGCCCAATACCTTTAACAAGATTAATACGAGACATCGTTAGCGGCATGCCTCCACGAGTTAAGAAGTCCGACGAGTACCCGCCACCACGGAAATATTCAACGGATGCCGGTCTCCACGATGTAGCCTCCAAGCATTTTGCAGCCTCTTCCTCTGTAATTTCCCAAAATGGCTTCATCGCCGGCTTTCCATTAATCTCTTGTTGACCTGTGCCATCAAGTGTAGCTGGACCAGAGTTAATTAGATGGATAAGCCCGTTTTCCGCTTCACCAGTTAACGTATAACCAGTCACTCGCTCAACGGATTCTGGACTCCAATACGTTCGTACATCTGCAAAAATTTGAGCCGTATTCGTTAATAAATGACCAAAGAGCATCACAATACCGTTCAGACTATCATTTTCAGTGGCTACAATGTACGGTGCTCGAATGCCATTCCAGTCGAATGAGGAATTCAATAACGCTTCAAGAAAATCTCCATTCGGGAAATGATCCGTCCACTGACGTTGTCCTTGGAATCCAGATACAATTGCCCGATGTCCAAGTGCTTCTTCGCCGAAGCCTAGCTCTGCTAGTCGAGGGTTACCGATCATTAGATCTCTTGTAATTAGTGTCATCTTCACGACTGTTTCCCAATCTTGATCCTTCTGCTTACGTGTTTTTTGAATCTCAGGTGGATTATTGTCTGGACCCTCCTTACAATTCTCCTTTACCCACGTAAGCGCTTTCTCAAATTCTACTGGATCATAAATGCCCTCGTTCATTCTACGTACAAATTCAGTCATATCAATATATTCGGTTCTCATGCCAAGATACTCTTGGAATAAGCTATCATTAACCATTGAGCCTGCAATCCCCATAGAAACAGAGCCCATCGATAAGTACGATTGCCCCTTCATCATCGCTACCGTAAGAGCTGATCTAGCAAAACGTAGAAGTTTTTCCTTAACATCATCTGGAATCGTTGTATCTCCAGCATCTTGAACCTCTCCCCCGTATATGCCGAAGGCTGGTAATCCTTTCTGTGCATATCCTGCAAGTACAGCCGCTAAGTATACTGCTCCAGGACGTTCTGTACCATTGAACCCCCATACTGCTTTTGGAATGGAGGGATCCATGTCCATCGTTTCTGTACCGTAACACCAGCAAGGTGTAACTGTTATCGATAACCCCACATTTTCTTTTTTGAATTTACTCGCACATGCTACCGCTTCAGCTACACCGCCAATACAAGTATCTGCAATCACACATTCCACTGGCTCACCATTTGGATATCGTAATTGTTCAGATAGTAGTGCTGCTACCGATTCAGCCATAGCCATTGTTTGTTGCTCAAGTGATTCACGAACGCCTTTACGTCTACCATCAATTGTTGGCCTAATTCCGATTTTAGGAAATCCATCTTGCCAGCGATACTGTTCTATTGTCATGCTAATCCCTCCAACGATATATTTGAGTTACCGATAACTTTAAATTAACAACACATTCTGTAACTGTCAATTCATTTTTTTGAAAAATTATAAATAGTGTAGTATGATAATGCCAATAAGACCGATAAGGAGTACTTTGCATGGTAACTATCTACGATGTTGCGAAGATCGCAAACGTTTCTCCCATGACTGTTTCAAGGGTTATCAATAACACAGGTAGGATTAGTCCGCAAACTCGTGCTAGAATCAAACGTATTCTCGATGAATTAAATTATGTGCCTAACCATACAGCAAGAAGTCTTGTCCTGCAGCAAACGAAGGTGTTATTTCTATTAATTACGGATATCACCAACCCCTTTTATACAACACTATCACGGGGTGCTGAGGATGCAGCACGTAAAAACGGCTATCGACTGCTTTTTGGCAATAGTGATGAAACCATTGATAAAGAAGGGGAATATATTAACACGATATTATCTAGTCGTGTAGATGGAGTGCTTCTCGCTCCTGCTGGAGATGCCTCACTGCCTAATTTGCAGCGTTTGATTGCACAAGACGTGCCCTTCGTTCTGCTAGATCGTGAAGTGCCTGGCATAGAAGCGGATCTTATACTTGGTGATAGTAAAGAAGGAGCGCGCACGCTTGTTGATCATCTCTATCAATTAGGCCATCGACGTATTGCGATGGTGAATGGAGCCAATACAACGTCAAGCGCACGTCAACGGCTGCAAGGATTTTTAGAGGGAATGAAGCTCAATGATTTGAAGGTAGAGGAAAGCTACCTTCATGAATCTAGCTTTAAAGCGCTTGATGATGATTCCAATATTGAAGCTTGGTTAAAGCAAATGGAGCCTTTCCCGACAGCAATTATTGCGGGGAACAATGTACTAGCCATTCAAAGTATACGTGCGTTGCAGCGACTAGGGCTTACTGTTCCTGATGATATATCAGTCGTAGGCTTTGATGATCTCGGACCATATTCTGAAATTGATCCGTTTCTAACCGTCATCTCTCAGCAGGCTTACCAGTTCGGGTATATTGGCGCGCAAATGCTAATCGATCGACTGCAAAATCGCGAAACTAACGAGCCCTTGAAAAAAATCGTTCTTCCTTCGGAGCTGCACGTTCATCGTTCCACAAGAAAAGTTAAATAGCCTCATTCCTATAATGACAGCAAAAGGTTGAGCGAAACGCTCAACCTTTAATCTTGTCTAATCATGCAAAAGTCAGGTTTAAACTTGAACCTCTCTGCCTAATTGTGCAGATTGATAGATTGCAGTAAGAATACGAATCATATCTACACCATGCTCTGGTGTAATCGTTGGCGTCGCTTTTCCGTTTAAGCAATTAATAAAATGCTTAATATTCTCTGCATGTGGCTTCACTGTAGCTGCATGACGAATAACGGGCTTCAAATCAACTAGCTGTCCAGCCGTCTCAGTAAATATCTCTAATCCACCTGCTTTAAAGCACGCTCCTGCTTTCGTCCCACGAAGCTCAACAAAATTCGTTTCCTCACCTATATTGGAAGCCCAACTAAATTCAATTTGCAAGGTAACACCATTGTCAAAACGAATAAAACCAGTAGCTAAATCCTCCACATCGAAAACGTCGTCAGCTTGACGATCACCGAATTGGCTATGAACGGAATCACTAATTTGATTATTAGCAAACTTCCTATACGTCGCACCGCTTACCGCAACTGGCTTCGGATTGCCCATAATCCAGGTTGCCACATCGATCATATGTACTCCTAAATCGATTAGTGGTCCACCTCCAGAAAGCTCCTTCGTCGTAAACCAACCGCCTTTACCAGGAATACCTCTTCTTCTCACCCAGCCACAGCGTCCTGTGTACACCTCTCCTAGCTTTCCTTCATCAGCAAATTGCTTAAGAAACTGAATATATGGATTAAATCGATTGTTACGCATCGTCATAAGTAGCTTGCCACTTTCTTCTGCAGCAGCCTTCATCTTTAATGCTTCTTCTACAGTTACTGCATCAGGCTTTTCACAAAACACATGGTAGCCTGCCTTTAATGCTGCAACGGACACCTTGGAATGATACAAATTCGGTGTGCATACCGCTACGATATCAAATCCTCCATCTGTCAGCATTTGCTCATAGTCTGTATAGTATCGCTCGATGCCTAATCTCTCAGCAGTTTCCTTAGCACGATCTTCTCTTACATCGCTTACAGCCACAATTTCAGCATGCTCCTGATCCATCCAAGCAGCCTCATGAACTGCCTTATAAATTCCACCTAAGCCTACAACTCCAACCTTATACTTTTTACTCATGGACAACATTCTCCTTATTTTTTAACTGATCGATAAGCTTTGAAAGATTTTTGTAGCTAAGTGTGATGGATTCTATTGCATCAAATCTACAACGATCCTGTTCGACAACATACCATTCAACATCGGATTGCTCTCCCCACTCTAGTATTGGAGTGAAATCGATAACCCCAGTGCCAATCGGAACATCATAGCGCTCTTCATCATCTGACATATCCTTCAAATGAATGATTGGCATTCTATTGGCATAGGCTTGGATATAGTCTAGCGGATCATGTCCTGCCTTCTGAACCCAAAATACATCAATCTCTGCATATACATCCGGGCTGCCCGCTGGATTTAACAAGTAAGCTAAAGCATCCTGATGATCTACTTCTGTCGCAAATTCAAATGCATGATTATGATAGCTAATTCGTATATCTTCAGATTTCAGCTGCTCCGCGATTTTTTGTAAATCCTGCTTTACTTGACGATAGCCGTCTTCATTCTGCAATTCTTTGGGGAGAGAAGGTACGATTAAATCTTTCGTCCCAACAATTTTAGCAGCCTCAACCAACATAGCTGTTTCCTCTTTTATTGCAGCATAACCTACATGAAGACCCGCTGCTTTCAAATCTAGTTTATCTAGCACCGTTTTTATTTCTTGAGGCTCATATCCATAAAACCCTGCAAATTGAACCCCAGCATAACCTGCTGCTTTAATTTTTTTCAATGTTCCAAAAAAATCAGCCTGGCATTCTTCTCTTACAGTGTATAATTGCAACGCTACCTTGTTTTTCACCACTGGCCACCTCCATTTAATATGGCTTCAGTATACGAACTCCTACATACTTTTTGAATGACTAATCATGTTCTAATTGACTTATCTTGCAAATAAAGTAATATAATTTAGATAGGTTATAGTTATGGGAGGGAGCATTATGCAGGAGCATGGATTAACCTTAGTTGTGCCAGGATATGCACATCATAAAAAGCCATATACAAGTACATCTGGCGATATACGACGTAATCCCCTCATTCGACTGCAGCTTAAGGGACAAGGTAAAACCTGTATCAATGATGTCTGGTATTCGTTATCTCCTGGTAGCCTTCTTATATGTAGAAAAGGAGATTCCTATCGACTTATTCTTGACGAGCATGAGAATGAGTCAGGGATATATGCAGTTGATAGCATCGACTACTATCTAACGATAGACGGAGCCTGGTTCGAGCAATGGTTGAGTCGATGGAACTCAGCCGCAGTTACTTCCATCGAAGTGACAGATGAGCTTCTCAGTTTATGGAGACGCTTACTTTATGAGAAACGAAATATTAGTGAAAATAATGCTGAGATGATGGTTTACCTAGGAAAACTGTTATGTTTAACCATTGAAAGGCTTGTGAAGCGAAGTCAAGTAGAGGCACAAGGCTCAAATTTGTATATCCCTTATCGTATGAAGCGTTATATTGAAAAAAATATAACGCAGCCGTTAACGCTAGAGCTATTGGCAGAGCGATATGGAATTAGTATGTCTACTGCATCTCATATTTTCAAAAAAACATTCGGTCAATCTCCGATGCGATATGCCCTGGATGTTCGCTTAATGCTTGCTTCTGAGAAAATATTGTATACCGATCTGAAGCTAGAGCAGGTGGCAGAGGATGTTGGATTCCGCAGCTACCCGTACTTCTGCAGAGCATTTAAAGCTCATTATCATGTGAGCCCCAAGGACTATCGTCAGCAGAATCGAGTTATGTAGATTTTTCTGACGATAGAGCTGCTATAACATAAAAAACACCATCCTCGTAATAGATGGTGTAAATTCCTATGATTTCAATTTATGTCAAATGGATCACCAATTGATGACAAAATTTCAAGGAGATGCTGTTCAAGCTTGGCAGCAATCGTAGATTCTTCTACATTAGTGATCTCTTTTGGACTAAGCTGGTAAGGATCTTCCCTTAAATCATACAATAGCTTTTTCGTTTCTTGACCTGGAAAATAGCCCTTATGAATCACGTAGGTATAGTTTAACGAGCGTATACCTCTCCAGCCATACTCCAAATTATTTAGCCCTTGCTCTGTGAATTGTTGAATAGCCTTCAAACTGCCTGGATAAGCACTAATAAAAGCCAAGCGCGCACCTAGCGCTTCAGTATCAACATCCTCATTTTTAACGACCGCAGCTAAGGATTGTCCATCCATCTGTAATGCATCACTTCTATTAATATTAAGCAGCTCTAGTAGCGTCGGGAAAATATCGACGGTATTCAGAACGTACGGTATCCTTTGAGGTTGTCGTTGTTCCGGCAATCTTACGACAAAAGGAACGCCGATCGACTCTTCGTGCCATGAATGCTTAGCCATCATCCCATGTGCTCCGAGTAATTCACCATGATCTGCAGTCAATACAACTACTGTATTGTCGCTATATCCCAGCTCATCTAGCGCATGCAATATTCGACCAAACTGCTCATCAATCCCTGTAATCGCCGCATAATAATCTCTGACAGATTGTTGCCATGTCTCATAGCCGCCGGGTAGTAGTTCACCGGTATGCACTAAGAAGTGATCAGTAATCTTCACATTAGGCAAAGCCGTTATCTCCTTATCCGCATATATCTCTTTATATTGCTGCGGCACAAGATCAAACGGAGAATGAGGCGGATTCCACGATAAGAATAAAGCAAAGCTATCGTCCTGCCCCTGTCGAGACTGTAAATATTGAATCGCTTGATCTGTCTCATGCTTAACAGACCACTCATTAATGTTAATCATCTGCTCATTGTCCTGCCAATAATGTGGCGTCAAGTGTTCGTCATATGTGCCGTAAGAATACCAATGATCAAAGCTATGTCGCTTCGGTCCTGGTGGAGTATAGGCATCCCAGTCTCTAGCACCAGAAGCAGGATACTCCTCCACATTTTGCTCTGCACAATCCAGATGCCACTTTCCAATATAGGCGGTATGATAACCATTTTGCTTTAGTACATCACTTATCGTTATTTCATCCTCAGGTAATCCAATTGGCAAACCAAGCTTACAATTGGTATATACTCCCGTACTGTAGCTATATTTGCCGGTCATTAAGGATGCACGATGAGGTGAACAAATCGGCGTACAGCTAACTGCTTGCTCGAAAACAGATGCTTGTGCTGCAAATTGATCAATATTAGGTGTAATGACTGCTTCTTCTCCCGAAAAACCAACTGCCGTCCTTCTCCATTGATCAGCAAATATATATACTAAGTTAGGTTTTTTCATCATGATTGGATCACCACGCCTTATATCCTTGTTTTCAATTCATTAGCCTTTAACACTTGAGCCAACAATACCTTTAACAAAATAATCTTGGGCTAATATATACACTACGATTGTAGGGATTAACGAAGATACTGATGCTGCCATTAATGGACCGTATTCTGTGTTATATTGTCCAATAAATCGTTGCATACCTAACTGTAATGTGAATAATTCATCGGTTGTCAAATAGATAAGCGGTCCTAAAAAGTCATTCCATGTATGCATAAATGAAAAGATAACTAATGTCGCAATGGCTGGCTTCATAAGCGGCAATACAATTCTTGTATAAATACCAAACTCTGATAATCCATCGATTTTAGCTGCCTCTATCATTTCATCAGGAATAGAGCTAAAAAACTGACGGAATAAAAATACGCCAAAGGGATTGACTGCACCTAATAAAATTAATGAAAGATGCGAATCGATTAACCCGATATTTTTCATAATTAGAAACTGCGGAATCATAATGACTTGATACGGAATCATCATCGTTGATAGATACACAAGAAATATGCCGTCTCGCTCTGGAAACTTAATTTTTGAGAAAGCATACCCCGCTAACGAGCAAGTAAATAGCAAGACAAGGATCGTTATTACGACTAGCTTAGTTGTGTTTAAGTAGTACAAACCAAATGGAACCTCAGTCCATGCTCTTACATAGTTATCCCAGAACAACGTGTCTGGTATCCACTTAATCGGTGTAGTGAAGATTTCACTCTCAGATTTCAGTGAAGATGAGATCATCCAAGCAAACGGAAATACCATCCAAACCGAGCAGAGCGTTAAAACTATATATAAAAAAGTATTTTTGGCAAATTTAATGTTTCTTTGCGATTTTGTTTTAACTTCAGGTTTATTTTTCGTTTTTGCAGCAGCAATATCCATTTATTGATCTCCTTTCATCATAGATGCTAGTAATTAACCCACTTCTTCTGTCCTTTAAATTGAATTAACGTAATGATTAAAATGAGAATAAATAGCACATAAGACATTGCGGAAGCATATCCGTAATCAAATTGCTTAAACGCTGTATTGTAAATCGTATACACCAGCACCTGCGTTGAACGACCCGGTCCGCCTTGTGTTAGTACATAAATCAAGTCAAAGATTTTGAATGAGTTAATAACGCCCATAATTAAAGTAAAGAAAATGATCGGAGACAATGACGGTAAGGTAATGTTAAAGAACTTACGAAACATGCCCGCGCCATCGATTTCAGCTGCTTCATATAAATGATCAGGTACTCCTTGTAATCCAGCTAAATATAAAACCATGTAGTATCCAACAGAGTTCCAAATATACACGATCGATACTGCGACAAGCGCCCAGCTTGATGAAGCGAACCAGCCTGGCAGGTTTTCAATACCAAGGTTATGCAGGAACATATTAACTGGACCTTTAGACGGATTAAAAATCAATTGCCATACAACTGCAATCGCAATCGTTGACGTAACATACGGTAAAAATATTGCTGTACGAAATACTTTTAAGAATTTAATGCCTGCATTCAACCAAACGGCAACCACTAGTGCAAGAAATAAGGTAAGCGGTACTGTTAAAACCATAAATACAATACTGTTCATAAATGAGATTTTAAAGTTGTCGTCTTGCATCAGCCTTGCATAGTTATCTAACCCAATAAATGTTGGACTGCCAAACCCATTCCATTCTACAAAGCCCATTCCAAATGAAACGATAACAGGAACGAGAATAAATATTAGGAACCCGATAATATTAGGTAATAAAAATAAATATCCATTTAACCGATTTCTTTGTTTAATTGTTAACGGCTTACGTTGTGATTGCACTTGTTCGTTTTTCTTAACCAAGGCTATCTCCTCCTCGTATAGTATTTAATGAATCTACTTTTTAACCAATTTCCATCCCCTAGGGGATGGAAATTAAACTTCTCAAATTTCCAGTACATTTGCGCCTTGAAATTTAAATTAGGGACTGGA
>Ga0180216_1000500_pt1 | contig 41596 bp, 26 predicted proteins | sample eDN3rd37CBELigMG_FD_128879 | JGI IMG/M metagenome (GOLD analysis project Ga0180216, IMG submission 128879) | Enriched Miracle-Growth compost microbial communities from Emeryville, California, USA - eDNA 3rd pass 37_C BE-Lig MG (version 2)... ...
TTATGTTTTACATATGCCGTTTTAGCTCAATTGGTAGAGCAACTGACTTGTAATCAGTAGGTTGGGGGTTCAAGTCCTCTAGACGGCACCATTTTTGTGGGAGATTAGTGAAGTGGCTAAACACGGCAGACTGTAAATCTGCTCTCTACGAGTTCGGTGGTTCGAATCCATCATCTCCCACCATTCCTTTAGGGGCATAGTTTAAAGGTAGAACAAAGGTCTCCAAAACCTTTGGTGTGGGTTCGATTCCTGCTGCCCCTGCCAGAGGGAATTAACTAGATATACTAATATGGCGGTCGTGGCGAAGGGGTTAACGCACCGGATTGTGGCTCCGGCACTCGTGGGTTCAAGTCCCATCGATCGCCCCATTTATAGTAATGTGATTGGTTAATAATGTTGGGGATTAGCCAAGCGGTAAGGCAACGGACTTTGACTCCGTCACTCCAAGGTTCGAATCCTTGATCCCCAGCCATTACCTAACTTAATCAATTATGCGGAAGTGGCTCAGCGGTAGAGCATCGCCTTGCCAAGGCGAGGGTCGCGGGTTCGATTCCCGTCTTCCGCTCCATATTATTTCGGTGCCATAGCCAAGTGGTAAGGCCAAGCTCTGCAAAAGCTTTATCCCCAGTTCAAATCTGGGTGGCACCTCCAATTTTTTTAAGCAAGAAACATGCGGCCTTAGCTCAGCTGGATAGAGCGTTTGACTACGAATCAAAAGGTCAGGAGTTCGAATCTCTTAGGCCGCGCCATCTTTGTTAGCTGTATTAAGGCAAAGATCACAATTGTATATGCCGGTGTGGCGGAATGGCAGACGCGCTCGACTCAAAATCGAGTGGGAAACCGTGGAGGTTCGAGTCCTCTCACCGGTACCATACTTGTAAACGACAGTCCATTAGAGAATATCTCTAGTGGGCTTTTTTGTATTATTTTGATAAACAATTGTTATACTGCTTATTGAGGGGAATAGATTATGAAAATCAATATAAAACTAATAGGCATCATTATAATTGCCATTGCAGCTCTACTCTCTAGCTGCTCTACTAAAAATCCACCACCACCAACAGCCACAGTCGAAGCTGACTATATTACATTTACACATTCTCGATATGTAACGAATGATCCCGACAGCGCGATTGTCAATGAATTCTGGTATTATGATAGCGAAGCTGATGAGACTAAGAAAATATTTGAGATTGAATATACGTCACAATATCCGCTAGGGCATTACGATAAAGTAAATAACCTTATTTATTACACGAAAAGTACGCCAATGGATCATTCACCCGATCTATTTGGAGATCAAATTTTTGTCACTGATTTAAACACTAACGAAGAAAAGCAATTAACGACAGACCTATTTGCAGTCAATTACATCATTCCCGCCGATGATCAAGTCTTTTTTGTTGCGGTTCCGCAAGATTCCAACGTGTTACGATTAGGTGCTATAGACCGTAAGACTGGTGAAGTCAGCTATTGGGGCAATGAATATACGATCAATGATGTTATTATAGAAACAATTTCTGTTAATCAAAGTAAACGAAAAATTTATGTGTCCACTTATTCAGACGCTGAACGAAACTATAATTTATTGCATCAAGATGGGCCTGTTGGACAAAACAACTACAAAATGCCGTTGCATACGGTTTACGAAATTGACTATTCCTTTGAGCATAGTTATCCATTATATAGTGAGTATGAATGGATTCGTATGCTTATGACGACAGATTATGTTGTTACTGCATTAAGTGATAAACAATATAATGAAGCAGCTGTTCCTTCTACACTGATTCAATATAGCTTAGTAGATGACACCATCGAAAAAGGGAATTGGGATACATTTCGATTGGAGAATGGTGGTGCAAATTATTCTTCAGATGGAACGAAAATCTATGCCATCGCAACAATCAATCAAAAACGCGGGTTGTATGAATATTCCTTGGCAACTAATACATATAGAGAAATATTCATTCAAACAGATGGTTTTATTAACAATATGCAGGTTGTCAAATATGCAGCCTCACCAGTAGCTCCTCTTTTAACGGAGATCACGAATCAAGTATCGGAGCTGCCAACCGATGATGTCATCGAAAATGCTTGTCCCGACCAAGAGCGAACTGAGCAGGCTAGCAGAGAGGACAATTATGTGTCTTTTCATGAATCTGAATACGAGGATTTTTATGAATATTTGAGGCATTATATTCCGGCACAAATGGAGCCCTCTACTTTATTAACCTATGGAGAAAATAATGAACCGATGATTACTAAGCTTCCATCGGGACGAACAAATGAGCAGTCAGTTACTCCACCAAGCGAAGCTGATCCAGATCCAAATCAACAAGAAGGACTCTTACAAGAAGAGGCTATTATTAACAAGATACAAGAGGAAGCAAGTTGTTTGCCTGTCATTCAGTTAGGCTTCGATCTTCCTAATCCAGAGCCAGGACTAGCTGTTATATATGGCACTGATGGATTTATCAATCGAATTTACTATGAAAATGAACAGAAGCACGAAAAGTAATAAATCCTCTACAAACATGTTCGATAGAAACTGTTGACAAATAAGGTTTGAAGTGGTTAAAATCATAAAAGGAAACCACTAGGGGCGCCCGTCAGGGCTGAGATTAAGTGATTAGACTTTTGTCCCTTTGAACCTGATCTGGACAATACCAGCGTAGGAAAGTGGGAATGGTGCAACATAGGTAGTATACATCTAGCAGAAAGGACTGTAGCCTATTAAAGGCTTATTCCATGTTGTCTCTGTCTAGTCGTGTTATACGTATGCTTATGTTTGTTATATTAACCATTGCTGCCGCCCGCACTGGGCGGCTTTTTGCTGTCTGGCGCGAAGCGGAATTTGTTTTTGCTGTGTAGTTTGAGTCAGAGCCTTCTGGTGGAGCTTCCAGTTACTTAACAGGAGGTATGATGATGGTATTATCGACAAGCCCGTTACCTGGTAGCCGTAAAGTATATATTACTGGCTCCCGCCCGGACATTTTAGTTCCGATGAGAAAAATTGAGCTTTCAGACACTGTACGTGGAGAGGTTAAGCAGCCGAACGAGCCGTTACTTGTTTATGATTCAAGTGGTCCTTACACTGATCCGAATTACAAGCTCGATATTGAGAGAGGGCTTCCGCAATTACGTTCTGCATGGATTGAGGAACGAGGAGATACGGAGGATTACGACGGTCGAGTCCTTAAGCCTGAGGACAATGGATTTACGACGGTGGAACGAGCCCAAGCGAAGGGAGCTCACATAGCCGAGAGCCTTATGAATAAGCCACGCAGAGCGAAGCAAGGACGTAACGTGACGCAGCTCCACTATGCTCGAAAAGGCATCATTACCCCCGAGATGGAGTTTATTGCTCTTCGTGAAGGAATGTCTCCCCAATTTGTACGTGATGAGGTTGCTTCCGGGAGAGCGATTATTCCTGCGAATATTAATCATCCAGAAAGCGAACCGATGATTATTGGACGACATTTTCATGTGAAAATTAATGCGAATATCGGCAATTCTGCAATTACTTCCTCCATCGATGACGAGGTTGAGAAAATGATATGGGCAACACGCTGGGGTGCAGACACAATTATGGATCTATCAACGGGTAAAAACATTCATACAACGCGACAATGGATTATTCGCAATTCCCCAGTTCCTGTCGGCACCGTTCCGCTTTATCAGGCATTGGAAAAGGTAAATGGTGTGGTAGAGGATTTAAGCTGGGAGGTTTATCGAGATACGCTTATTGAACAAGCAGAGCAAGGTGTGGACTATTTTACAATTCATGCCGGTGTATTGCTGCGTTATATCCAGTTAACTGCCCAGCGGGTAACAGGGATCGTTTCGCGCGGTGGCTCGATTATGGCTGCATGGTGTCTCGCTCATCATCAGGAGAACTTTCTCTATACTCATTTTGAGGAAATCTGTGAAATTATGAAAAGCTATGATGTTGCGTTTTCACTGGGGGATGGACTTCGCCCCGGCTCGATTGCCGATGCTAACGATGCGGCGCAGTTTGCCGAGCTGGAAACATTGGGGGAGCTAACGCAAATTGCATGGAAGCATGATGTGCAGGTGATGATTGAAGGGCCTGGGCATGTACCTATGCATATGATTAAGGAAAATGTAGATCGTCAGATGGAGGTTTGCCATGAAGCGCCGTTTTACACGTTAGGTCCGCTAACGACTGATATTGCACCTGGCTATGACCATATTACATCAGCGATTGGTGCTGCGATGATTGGTTGGTTTGGTACAGCGATGCTATGTTATGTTACGCCGAAGGAGCATCTTGGCTTGCCCGATAAAAATGATGTCAGGGAAGGTGTAATTGCCTATAAGATTGCTGCACATGCAGCTGATCTAGCGAAAGGTCATCCTAGAGCGAAGCAACGCGACGATGCGCTGTCTAAGGCACGCTTTGAATTTCGCTGGCGCGATCAGTTTCATTTGTCATTGGACCCAGAGCGAGCAATGGCCTATCATGATGAGACATTACCTGCAGAAGCTGCGAAGTCCGCACATTTCTGCTCAATGTGTGGTCCGAAGTTCTGTAGCATGAGAATTACTCAGGATATTCGTGATTACGCCGCAGCCAAAGGATTGTCAGGCGAAGAAGAAGCTTTGCAGGTGGGAATGAAGGAAAAGGCAGGGCAGTTTCGTACAGCAGGTTCTTCCCTATATATCTAAATGTAATTGAGGAAAACTAACTCCAGATCAGTAGTAAATAGAGGCATTATCAGCGGTCATATCTTAAAAGGATATGCTTATGATAATGCCTTTTCGTTTGTTTCGGTAAGCTGCTGCTTCCGATATTTTGATGGTGTAATACCATAGTATTTTTTATAGGCATTGCTAAACTGTTCTAACGAGGTAAAGCCAACTTCTAGGGCGATCTCGCTTATGGTTAACGAAGTGTCGCGTAGTCTTCTACTGGCTGCCTCCATTCTGGCTTGCAGCTTCATCTCATGAAATGACTTTCCATATTGCTTCTGAACGGCTCGCTGTGTCTGACGTGGGCTGAGCTTTAATAAATCCGCTAACTGCTCTAATGTAATGCTGGCGTAATGATATAGAAAGCTGTTCTCAATGAGCAATAATCGATTATCATCTAATGTTTTCGTTGGAATAGGCTCGATAGATATATGGTGATCAGAATATTGTTGAATGGAGCTAATGAGTATAATTTCCAATAAATTTTTGACCATATGATACCAGCCAATTTGTTTTTTGGACAGCTGGTCGGCTAATACCTCAAACATATTCATTAGAAAGCCACTTTCACGCCCTATCCAAAACGGTGTGTTTAGGAGAGCCTGCTGTAACAGAGGCTCTTTCTTCGCTAATTTTCTATTGGTAGTTGCTCCAATGTCACCAGGGAGTATCTCGAAAAAAATACAATACTCAGCCATCGGATCATCGGGATTCGTAATTTGCTCATGGACAACATTGGGCCCCGTTATAAATAATGTGCCTGGCGTAATATCGAAGGACTTACCATCGGCAATCAGCTTACCAGAGCCGCTAGGTATATAATGCAATTCATAGGTGCCATAGCTATGGCTATGCGCATGCATGGAGCGATAAAAATAACCGAATTTCACATAAAGCACGTTAAGCGACAACGTGTCGAGTGTCAGCTTAATATCTAAGTTGTCAATATGAATCGAAGGTAAGCTCATATATATTGTTCTCCTATGAGGTTTTAGATTTGAGATAATAGATATCTGTTAAAACACGACAATCTTTAATCATCAATGTCATGTAAATCTGTAACTTGCTTAACCTCTTATTACCTATAATTATACTAGCAATTACTTACTTGACTAGTTTTAAATGAGGAGTTGGGAATGTATGCATAATAACAGAATCACTGATCATTTATATCGTAAAGGAAATTACTCCGAAACCTATAGCGAGCTTCCAACCGTGAATCCAGGTATGGAATGGCGAGAGGGAATGATTGGCGGTAATGGGGAGAACGGATATATTACATCAGGAGCTCCCTATTCGGATACGTATATCTTCCAAAATATATGGTTTATTTTCCCGTCTAAGGATCCGAGATCGATTCCAGCAGAATTAACAAGCCAACTTGAAGATGCCCGTCAAAATGTATACAATCTCAATGAAAATTGGAAGGTAAAGGATGAGCATGGAGAGACGAGACGAAGAACGTTTTACTATTGCTATCACCCTGCCCATCAATTAAGAATGAGTCTTCAGCATAAGGGAACCTCTAATACGTCAAATACGCCTACTCAATATAAACGCTGGACCAATTATGAAACAGCTGAAACGGGTGTAACTTATAGCGATGAAGGCGGAGAGTGGATACGAACAACATTTACTTCACGAGTTGATAACGTCACGATTACGAGAATAACGAAGTCTTCCTTAGATAGCAAAGTGAATATGGTTATTTCAATAGACGATATTTCAAGTATGAAGGGTGCAAATCATGGTCTGACCGCTGTGAATGAAATGCAATATAAAAAGCTGGTTGATCCAGAGTGTAATTATATTGCACAGGTCGCACATTACCCTGCCTATGAGGGAAGTGAGCTGCGCCATGGCGGGTATGCAGGTGTAACGAGAGTTATCGCAGTGAATGGGAACAAGAGTAAGATATTATTAGAAGATAGCGGTGAGTCTATCAATGTAGGTAGCGAAAACAACCCTGCCATATCCATTGAAGATGCAGATGCCGTATATCTGATTACGAAGGCAGATCGAACCTTTACGATGGGAGCACTGGAGGACTTTGCAACAAGCTCCTCCTATGAGCTTGTTGAGGGGCTGAATCAACAAATTGAACAGGTTATAGAGCGTTATAGCAGTGAAGCTCATCCATTTGATTATGATACAGCATTAGCGGCACATGCAGCTAAGCATGGTGAGGTTTTTAACGCGGTTGAATTTGTGCTGGGAAATCTCGGGGAAGAAGAGCACCAAAAATGTGATGAGCTGCAAGAGGAATTATCCATTGAGCAGCAAGCGGAATTATCTAATGAGCAGATACTACTGGCTCAGCAGCATTCTCCTACGCAAATTCTCCCGCAGTTTATAAAGCAAGTATACGATCAAGGTCGCTATGCGATGATTTGCTGTAGTGGAACTACTGCGCCTCGTCTGTATGGCATGTGGACAGGTGAGTGGAATTCTGGCTGGCGTTCCATCTATACACTTGATGCTAATGTGAATTTGCAGGTTGCGGCGATGAATACCGGAAGAATAGATGAAGCAGCATTAGGCTATATTACCTTTTTCTTAAGAAACGCACCGGATTTTGCCCAAAATGCAGCAATGGCATACGGTATGCATGATGCCTTGCAGGTATCCGTCAATTCTGATGGTGATCGAGGTATGCATGTTGAATACGACAACGACTATCCATTTCAATATTGGAATGCGGGCGCTAGCTGGTGTCTGCTGCCAATCTATGAGTTTTGGCAATGCTATGGTAATCAACAGATTCCAATAAACAGCAATATGCGGATGGAAAACCTACAAACTATTCTTGGGGTAGAAGACGGAGGATTAAGCGACGAGCAGTTTCATGACCTTCTCGACAAAGGACAACTAGACCTTGAAAGAGATATTTTGCTGCCGCTACTGACAAAGCAAGCTAACTTCTGGGAACAGATATGCACGCCAGAGTACTATACCGATGCTGAGGGAAATGCTTGTTATCAAAAAGGCAAGAAGGAGCTAGAGCCAGGAGAAAAGTATATCATTATCCCTACTTATTCACCGGAGAATCATCCTCTAGGCTACCATAGCACGATTACTGCTAACGCTACGATGGACATTGCTGCTGCTCGTGACGGTTTGAATATGGTCATTGTTTTAGAGAAGGTGGTAAAACGCAATGGTTATGAGAGGGCCGTAGAGAAGTGGCAGACGCTGCTTACTAAGCTGCCTAACTATTTGTATGATGAAGATGGCGCATTACGTGAATGGGCTATGAAGGAGTATGAGGAGAATAATAATCATCGGCATTTGAGCCATCTATATCCTGCTTGGCCAGGTTATGAAACAAATGATGATGAAGCGTTATATGAGGCGGCCCGACTGGCACTTAATAATCGCAATTTATATAATACGGAGGATGACACGGCTGGACATGGCTGGATGCATAAGGCACTCGTTGCGGCACGATTAAAACATGGAGCTGAGGTTGTTCATTCACTCTTGCCGATGATGATTAATCAAGGCTTCTATACGTCGTTAATGACTGATCATGATAGTAATAGAAGATGTTACAGCTATTGCACAGACACATTATTTGGTACTGTAGCTGTTATTAATGAAGCTTTAATTTACTCCAATACGGGAGAAATTGAGTTTTTGCCAGCATTACCTGAGCAGTGGAATAAGGGATTCATAAACGGATTAATGACAAGAGCGCAAGTTGAAGTTAGACAATTAAACTGGGATTTGGAAAATGGGAAGGTTTCTGCCCGGCTCAATGTGTGTTCATATCAGCCACGATTAAAGCTTTCCCTGGGTATTTCTTGGAGTAAGGCAGAGATGACAGTAGGTGACGTAAACACAGCTTATCATGCTAGCAATGAAATGATAGCGCTTGATGTGGCAGCTGGCACAGACATCACGGTCGTATATACCATAGCATAAACTTGAAACTCATCTTAATAAACGACAGCTCATTAGAGAATTTTTCTAATGGGCTTTTTTATGCTCAACATAAGACAATAATCTAAACAATTAATAGTGGCGATATGATTAGAAATAAGCTTATGATTAGATTATCTATTCTGTAAGCGGTGACAATACGGCATGAGGAGGCATAAAGCATGATACAAGTTGACCCAAGAAGAATGTCTATATTAACAAAGCTCATCATTACATGTTTAATCGCTAGTGTTCCACTTTATGTTGTAAGTCTAATCGTAACGACGATGGGGGCAACAGCAGTTAAAGAAAATATTACTCGCTCGACAATGTCACACCTGAACTTTTATATGGAAGCGATGGAACGAGATGTTGAGCATTTACTAGAACAGAAAAGACTCCTCTTTGTAGACGATGATCTACAATATCTTTCCAACCTATTGCCGGTTATGTCGGATATCGAACGGACAAGCAGTATTCAGCGGATTGTAAGAAAGCTAGAAACGATGAGGGAATCAAGTGCACTTGTTGATGAGATTAAAATCGATATCCCAATGCTAGATCGAGTAATCTATACGAACTTTTTGATGGAGCGCTTTACTGACGAGCAGCTTAAGTTTCTGAAGGAAAACATTGGGATCGGTAAGAAGCCGATTTTCACGAATGGAGAGCGCTTACTATTAGGTTCTATCTATCCCATGGTCGAAAATAGAAAGACCGAGCCGATCTATACGATTCAGGTTGAGCTATCCACCTCAAAAATTCAAAATATGCTGTCGCAGGTTTCCGCAGGTAAAGGAAACACATTCATCTTTTCCAATGACGACACATGGAGTGTTCTAGAAAATAATGATAGTAAAGTCACTGTACAAGCGTTACAAACGTTAGTAGGTCTTCAAGGCATCGATAAGACGAGCGGTCAGCATTCCTTTAAATATGAGGATAGGAAGCATCTCATTTTCTATCAATATTCCAATGACTTACAAGCAACAATCGCTTATATCATCCCCGAGCATGAAGTCTATGGTCCGCTGACGATCTATAAGCAGTGGATTTGGGGTGTTTCGATATTGTCTGTTGTCATCATTTTGTTCTCATCTCTGTTAGTCATTCGAGCGATACATAAACCGATGCTAAATTTAATTAACGCGTTCCGACAGGTTCAAAAGGGAAACTTAAACGTAAGAATAACACATCGCTGGAAGGATGAATTTGAAGTGTTATATATGCAGTTTAATCTGATGGTTGAGCGGTTAAGCCAGCTGATTGGGGAGGTTTATGAACAAACGATACGTCAGCAAAAGCTTGAGCTTAAGCAATTACAATCACAGATCAATCCGCATTTCTTATATAACAGCTTCTATATGGTTCATCGGATGGCAATGGTTGAGGATTATCGCAATGTGACCTCCTTAACGCATCATCTCAGTGAATATTTTAAATTCATTACACGCTCCTCCGATGAGGAAATTGTGCTTGAATCTGAAGTGAATCATGCCAAGGCTTATACCGATATCCAGCAAATGCGCTTCGAGAAGCAGCTAACGGTTGAATTTGCAGAGCTACCAGAGCGATATCGCAGATTACTAGTTCCAAGATTAATACTTCAGCCAATTGTTGAAAATGCGTTTAAGCATGGCCTTGAACAAAAGCTTGATAATTGGAGGCTTAGCATCTCTTTCATAGAGCAAGAGAAGGGGCTAGATATTATTGTTGAGGACAATGGAGAGAAGCTAAGCGATGAGCAGCTTCGCACTTTAGTTGCTAAGCTAGCAGATCACAGCAGTAATATTGAAACGACTGGACTAATCAATGTTCATCGTCGGATTAAGCTGAAGTTCGGTGATCAGGGAGGGATCTCTCTATCTAGAGGAGAGCTCGGAGGATTAAAGGTTACCATTCATCTATTAGACTTGGAGGGATAGACATGTTCAGATTATTGGTCGTTGATAACGAGACGTATTTGGTAGATAGCTTAATCGAAATGATTAAGGAAAAACGTCCTGACTTAGAGCTATATAAAGCATACTCCGCAATAGAAGCATTGCAGCAGCTATCTCAGGTGAAAATAGATATCGTATTAACAGATATTCAAATGCCTGGTATGACGGGTCTTGAACTGCAAAAGGAAGTGAATCAGAAATGGCCGCGAGCGAAAGTGATCATTCTATCTGGCTATAGTGATTTCTCCTATATTCAACAGGCGATGCAGCAGGGCGGGGTTGAGTATGTACTCAAGTCTGAAGGCGATGAAAAAATATTAGCTGCGATTGACCGTGCAATGGAAGAGCTGCAGGAGCAATTTAAACGAAATCGCTTATTAATGGAAGCGGAGAGCCGAGTTATTGCGACTCGCCCCCTGCTGCAAAATGAATATTTTAAATCACTGATTCAAGGACATCGCCGTTCCTATCGAATATTAAATGAGCAGTTCGCAAATTTACAGCTGCCATTTCGCGGCGATAGAGATGTGCTGATGGCAATCGGCAGGGTGGATACGTGGCCGAAGCATATTTCAGTTACAGACTGGCCATTAATTATTTATGCGATTCAAAATGTGGCGGATGAATCTATGTCAAGTCGCGTGGAGTCAATTTCAATTACATATGAAGAAAATAAAATTGTATGGTTTATTCAGCCTATAGCGGGAAGCGATGCTACGAATAACGATGCCTTCAACGACGAGCAGCAGTTAAAGTTTGTCATGGGAATGCTGGAGCAGGTGCAAGAGATTTGTTATCAGCTGCTGAAGGTGAAGGTGTCGATCATTGTTGATGTGAAGCCATTCCCATGGAAGGCTGTGCATCAACGCTTTAGTATGATTTATGGAATGATGAATCAGAAGCTCATCATGGGTGGAGAGATGCGACTTGTACAAGTGTCGGATCAGCCTGAGCATGCATCGGCAAAGCTTTCTCCGAATTCATTGTTACCTTCCTATAAATTTGAACAGCTGTCTAATCTGCTAGAGTCGGGTCATTACTCTGATTTTATTACTGCTTTGCATGAAGCTACGGCAGTCGATCCAGAGGATAATGATCAATTAGTTGCTTTAACGTTAGTTTATTACAGCTTGGTTCCTATCTTTCTTCACTACATTGCTAAGCGACCAGAGCTCGAGCTAGAGAAGAAAATTGACTATGCCAAGCTTACACGCTTTGATTTGCACGCAAGCTGGAGCGAAGCCGTTCTCTTTTTAAGACATTTGGCAGAGACGTTGCTGACCAACTCAACCAGTGAGAACGATATGGTGCAGCAATCGATTCATAAAATACATAAGTACATCGAACAGAATTTACATGAAAACCTATCATTAACAAGCTTAGGTGAGGTTACGGGCTATAACCCCTCATATTTGTCACGGCTATATAAGCAAATGACTGGGCGTAGCTTATTCGAGTATATTACCGAGGTACGGCTTAACCGAGCTAAAAAGCTATTAATGGATAATCGCTTAAAAATGAACGAGATCGCTGAGCAGATCGGCTTCACCTCGGAGCATTATTTCTATCGGTTTTTCAAGAAGGAAACGTCATTTACACCTGTTGAGTATCGTGAGCTTAATAAAAGCTAGTGTGTAAATAAAAGATAGGAATGTAAAAGGAACGAAGTAGATGGTGGCAACCCTCTATTTTATACTTAACTTGTAGCTACGGAATATATTCATTGAGGGGGAGCGTCATGAAGAACTCAAAGTTATCGGTTATTGCAGCAGTATTAAGCACGGTTGTTTTATTAACGGCTTGTAGTGGAAATGGTAACAGTAACACTGGTGGTAATACGAATACAGGTAAAAGTTCCAATGAAGCATCATCGAATTCAACTACGACAAACAATTCACAACAGTCAGTAGATATTGATCCTTTCGGTAAGTATGATCCTCCAATTACAATTGATGTCGCGAAAGCGTCTTCAGCGAATATGAGATTTGGAGATGGCGAGGATATCAACAACAACGTATGGCAACGTGAGTATGAAGAACGTCTTGGTATTAAATTAAACTATGTGTTTGCTTCTGTATTTGAAGGCGGCGCCTATGATCAGAAGCTGAACTTATCTATTGCTTCAGGTGACTTACCAGATATATTCCAGGTTAATGCTCAGCAGCTAAAACAACTCGTTGCAGCGGGACAGGTAGAGGATCTAACGGAAGTGTTTGATCAATATACATCGGAATATACAAAGTCACTTTACGAGGATGCTGGTGATTCTGCACTTCTATCCGCGACATTCGAAGGAAAGCTATATGCAATTCCAGCATTGGCCTCATCTTTAGATACTGCACCTGTCATGTATGTTCGTAAGGATTGGAGAGAAAAGCTTGGTTTACCTGAACCGAAGACAATGCAGGATGTAATCGCAATGGCAGAGGCGTTTACGAACGGGGATCCAGATGGTAATGGTGTGAAGGATACGTATGGTATCGCATTTACGAAGGATGCCGTTGTTGGAACAGGCTTTGCAGATCTTCAAGGCTTTATGAATGGTTATCACGCTTATTTAAACACTTGGATTGAGGATGCATCAGGTAATCTTGTTTACGGTCCGATCCAGCCAGAGGTTAAGCAAGCACTTCAGCAGCTGCAGGATCTATATAAAGCAGGCGCGATTGATCGCGAGTTTGCAACGAAGGATATGACAAAGGTCGGCGAAGATTTAAGCAAAATCGGCATTCAATTCGGCCAAATGTGGAATCCAATTATGCCAATGCAAGGTTCAGTGCTGTCAAATCCAGGCTCTGACTGGGAGCCTTTCTCCATCGTATCCATTGACGATAAGCCAGCATTAGCATCTGTAGTGGCACCAGTCGTGAAATATTTAGTAGTACGAAAAGGCTATGAGCATCCTGAGGCAGCAATTAAAATTAACAACCTGACGTATGAAAATCTTCAAGGACCAAATGCAGATTATGAGAAATTCGGTACTAACCTAGATGGTCAAGAAGGATTACACTATACGCTTATGATTGCTGAGCCGCCATTGAAGAATAACACAATTTATTTGAAGGTAAATGAGGCGCTTAAAACTGGCGATGACAGCAAGCTAAACAGTGAAATGAAGATTACACTTGGTGATATCACTGCTTATAATAACGGTGATATGAACAAATGGGCAGGTGCTAAAATATTCGGTCCGGATAGTTCACAAGCTGTATTGAATCAATATCAGCTTGATGGTCGCATCATGCCAAACTCTTTCTACGGTGGAGCAACAGATTCAATGGCAGATAAAAATGCCAGCCTAGAGAAGCTAATGGTTGAGGTCTTCACCAAAATTATTATGGGTGATTCAATCGACAACTTCGATAAATTTGTTGAGGACTGGAAGAAGCTTGGCGGCGACACAATTACGCAGGAAGTAAATGAATGGAGAGCTGGCTTAAAGGGCTAGTATCATAAATGAATGGATGGGTAAGATGAAAATCTTACCCTTCTTAATTCAAGGAATTCGTATTAGAACGGAGGAACAGGTAATGAAAACTTCAAAGTTAAAAGCAGAGTTGCCTCTACACCTGCTCATATTGCCAGGACTGATTCTCGTTATTGTATTCAGCTATGTTCCTATGCTAGGACTGGTTATGGCCTTTCAGAAGTTCGTTCCTGCATTAGGGATTTCGGGATCTAAGTGGATCGGATGGGATAACTTTAAGTACCTCATCGATATGCCCAATATGGGGCAAGTCATATGGAATACGATTTACATTGCTGTAATGAAAATTATCGCAGGTATCATTGTACCAATTACACTTGCAATACTTCTCAATGAAATTATTCATGAGCGTTTCAAAAAGCTTATTCAAACGATAATTTATTTACCTCACTTTTTATCTTGGGTTATTCTAGGTGGAATATTAATTGATATTTTATCTCCTAATACAGGAATTGTGAATCAGCTCATCAAGGCACTTGGCTTCGAGCCAATCTTCTTTCTTGGTGATAATAAGTGGTTTCCATTTACAGTTGTGATAACCGATCAATGGAAGGAAATGGGCTTCAACACAATCGTTTATTTAGCGGCTATAACGGGAATTAACCCTTCTTTATACGAAGCGGCAAAGCTCGATGGAGCGAGTCGGTTACGTCAAACTTGGCATGTTACACTGCCTGGGATGCGACCAATCATTATCTTGCTAGTGACTTTAAGTCTTGGTCAAGTATTGAATGCAGGCTTCGATCAGATTTTCAACATATATAGTCCTGTCGTTTATGAAAGCGGTGACATTATTGATACGCTTGTCTATCGTTTAGGTTTAGTTGACGCGCAGTATGCCGTTGCGACTGCAGTTGGTATGTTTAAGTCGGTCATTTCCTTAGGATTAATTTCACTTTCATATTGGCTGGCATATCGATTTGCCAACTATCGAATTTTTTAGAGGGGCGGGTTCAGCATGATTAGTCGTGGACAGAAGATATTTATAGGAGTGAACTACGTCTTTTTTATCATCTTAAGTGTGGTTTGCTTGTTTCCACTGATTCATATCTTAGCGATTTCCTTTAGCTCTAGCGCTGCAGCAACTGCCGGTTTAGTTACCTTTTGGCCGGTAGAATTTACGCTAAAATCATATGATTATATTTTGAATAAGCCAGAGTTTTTTAACTCCATGTTTATTAGCTTCAAACGACTGGTACTAGGCTCAGCGATTAGTTTAGTTCTATGCTTAACCATTGCTTATCCATTGTCGAAGGAAACGAAAGCATTTCGTATGAGAACGATCTATGCGTGGATATTCGTATTTACTATTCTATTCAGTGGTGGACTTATTCCAGGCTATATGCTCGTTCGTAGTCTTGGCATGCTTGATACAATCTGGGCGCTTGTCATTCCACCGGCAGTTAATGTATTTAACGTCGTGCTTATGCTTAACTTTTTCCGTGCATTACCTAAGGAGCTCGAGGAATCAGCCTTTATGGACGGAGCGGGACATTGGACGACATTGTGGAAAATTTACTTCCCATTATCTCTTCCATCTATTGCAACGGTTACGTTATTTACGATGGTGTTTCATTGGAACTCTTGGTTTGACGGGATGATTTTTATGAATCAGGTTTCCAATTATCCGCTGTCTACTTATTTGCAAAATGTAATTACAAGCGGCTCAATCATCAGTACAAGTCTAACGAATTTGAATGATCTAAAGGATATTTCCGACCGCACTGCTAAAGCAGCACAAATCTTTATCGGAACATTCCCTATTTTATTAGTTTATCCGTTCTTGCAGAGATTTTTCATTAAAGGGATTGTACTTGGAAGCGTGAAGGAATAAGGATGAGAGGGTTGGATTGCTATGAATACGGATATGGAAAATAGATATTGGAAAGGTAACTGGATCTGGGATGTAGAGCAGCCAGAGCTATCTAATGAGCAAATACTAGTATACTTTCGTAAAACCTTCAAACTGTCTCAGTCCGCGTCCTTGAAATTAGAGCTTACCGCGGATAGTCGATATATTCTCTATGTAAACGGAGAGAGAGTATCGGTAGGACCTAGCAAATCTACGCGGCAAGCTCAGTATGTCGATACGGTTGATGTAAGCAAGTATCTTAAGTATGGCAAAAATGTCATTGCGGTCAAAGTATTAAGATACCCTTCAAGTGAACCATTCCAATATGGGATCGGCGGTCCAACCTCAATATGGAGATCACAATCGGCCGGCTTATTTGTGGAGGGTGAGCTGTTAAACGAGCAAGGGGAGATAATTGAAACAGTTCATAGCGATGCAAGCTGGAAAATTTTCAGACATCAAGGATATAACTATCGTCCGAGCCCACTAATTTTCTGGATGGGTGGTTTAGAGGAGGTTTATGCCCAGCAGGCTCCATTAGCATGGAATTTACCGCAGTTCGATGATGTGGCTTGGGATGCTGCTGTTCCATTTGCACAGCCCAAAGGATACGGTTTATTGAATCCTTGGAGACTTAAGCCACGGTCAATTCCATTTCTATATGAGCAGGAGCGCTCCTTTATTGCTATGCATAATGCAGCTGGGATCGACGGGGCTGACGTGATGAAGCTAATGAGTGAGCGTCAACCGTTATCACTGAAGGCACATGAGCAGATATCGTTCGAGCTCGATGCAGGTGAGCTTACGACAGGGTATATCGAGGTTGCTGTTCAAGGTGGCAAGGGGAGTGTGATCTCGTTATTATGTGCAGAAGGTTATGATGAGCCAGAAAGCACGCCACGTAACCGAGTGAAAAAGAATCGTGAGAATACAAGCGGTAAGCTACTATGTGATTATGATGTGTACCATGTGTCTGGTGATAGCTCAGTCGCTGCTGAAGTCTATGAGCCGTTCTGGTTCAGAACATTCCGCTATGTAAGAGTGGAAATTCAAGTCGGTGATGAGCCGTTACAGCTGAGCGCGATACAATATCGCGAAACAGGCTATCCACTAGAGGTTAAAGCAACATTTCAATCATCGGATGCAGAGCTTAATCATTTGTGGGATTTAAGTCTAAGGACATTAAAACGCTGCATGCATGAGACCTATGAGGACTGTCCTTATTATGAGCAGCTGCAATATACGATGGATAGTCGCTTGATGATGTTATTTACGTATAACGTAAGCGCAGACGACACATTGCCTAGAAGAACCATTGAGGATTTCTACCAGTCACGGATGTCATCTGGATTATTACAATCTCGGTATCCGAGCACTGATCCTCAGGTCATCCCTTCCTTTTCATTATATTGGATTGATATGCTGCTAGAGCATTATCAATATAATGGCAGTTTAGAGCTTATCTATCGCTATCGCCCAGCGATACTAGAGCTGATGGATTGGTTCTATAGCCGAATGACAGAGGACGGAATCGTTGGGGTTACCTCCAATGAATATTGGACGTATTTTGATTGGGTTGACGCTTGGCCATTGGGCGCTCCGCCTGAAAGCAAAGAGAAGCCGATGATTCTATTAAGCCTAATGTATGGGGATGCATTGCGTAAAGCAAGCTTCTTACTCCGGCTGACTGGCTGGATTGATGTGGCCGAGGAATTGGACAAACGAGCCGATCAAATCTGTAAGGCAGTTGTTCAAGTGTCTTGGTCAGAGGAAAGCAAATTGTTCAGAGAGCTGCCTGAAACTGAAATCTATACGCAGCATTCACAGATTATGGCCGTATTAGCAGGGGCAATTGAGGGTGAGGAAGCGAAGCAGCTTATGAAACGGACATTAACTGCACCCCTTCATAAGGTGACTCTTCCATTTTCATATTTACTAATGAAAGCCTTAAAAAAGGTGGAATTAGCAGATGAGCTGTTTCCATTATGGGATCGTTGGCGTGTGTTCCAACAGCAAGGCTTAACGACGTTGCCGGAAACCGAAGTGAATCCACGCAGTGATTGTCATGCATGGAGCTCTGTACCATTAGCGGAGTTCCCATCAACGATATTAGGCGTTTCACCTGCTAAGCCAGGCTCTGAAGCGATTAGTATTCACCCTGTTATTGATGGACTGCAATGGGCGAAAGGAGTAGTTCCTACTGTTAAAGGCTTAGTGAAGGTGGATTGGAAAGTGGAGGACAATAACTTCTCAATTTCGATAGAGTCTCCAGATGGAGTACCAGTTACATTAACACTGCCTAATGGAAGTACTCATTCATTTACGAATGACTGTCAATTATCAGTTCAGTTATCAACAGTATAGATTTCGATGTAGGAGGGATAGCAGTGCAGGTTGCATTTGGATGCTTAAGTAACGGTAAAGTATTGCGCGGTATGCAGCATATCCCAGAGCATGCTGCAGGTAAAGTGCCCGTTGTAATTATGTTTCACGGCTTTACGGCTACGATGAGCTTTATGTTTGTTGAGCTGTCTAGAGTACTAGAGTCTGTCGGAATTGCCAGTGTACGCTTTGACTTTACTGGCAGTGGTGAAAGCGATGGCGAATTTATTGATATGTCTATCGCAAGCGAAGTTCATGACGGTCTTCAAGTGCTGGATTATGTAAAGGAGTTAGATTATGTAGACAAGGATCGTATTGCTCTTCTAGGTGTGAGCTTAGGTGGAGTAATCGCTAGCTTTGCAGCGGGTCAACGAGCTGAGGATATTAGAGCGCTATGTCTCATTTGCCCAGCCTTTATATTCTCTGAGCATTTGAAGCAAGGAACAATGGGACATTATACCGACATTACAAGAATCAATGAAACACAATTCGTTGATATGGGTGGTATAAAGCTGGGGAAAGATTTTGTTAATGATGGATTGCTTAGAGACATCTATAAGGAGTCTGCTCCTTATCAAAATAAAATATTAATTATGCACGGAGATGCAGATATAGATGTACCAATTCGTGTCTCTGAAGATTATGCGAAGGCTTATCAAGACCAAGCACATTTTCACGTCATTCATGGTGCTGACCATATCTTTATGAATCCAGTGCATAAGCAGGAGCTTTTCGATAAAACGGTTGAATTTCTAACCGAACAATTTCAATTGTAGTGGGAGGTGATAGAGTGCAAACAGCTATTGAATGGTCAAGTAATGGACATACATTGCGAGGGATGCTTCATCAGCCAGATGGACTTGGCAAAGTACCTTTAGTCATTATGTTTCATGAATATGGAGCTACGAAAACCGAAAATAAATTTATATATGTCGAGCTGTCTAGAGTATTAGAGCAGAAGGGGATTGCTTCGATTCGCTTTGATTTCTATGGAAGTGGAGAGAGTGATGGGGAGCTGGGGCAAAAATCATTGGCCTCCGATCTGAGCTGTGCGAGAGATATTATGCGTTATGCTCAGACACTTTCCTTTGTGAATCATGAGCGTATTGCCATTGTTGGGAAAGGAAGTAGCTGCTTAATTGCGAGTCAACTGAGTGCTGAGATGAGCGCAGAGGCGAAGGCTGAGGGAAGTGTTGAGCTGAGTGCTGAGGGGAAGACTGGAGTGAAGGCATTAGTATTGCTCTCACCTACGGTTAAGACGTGGAATGTGCAATATACATCGGAACTTCAAGCAGCTGAGCTTGAGCTTGATGTGGATTGTAGCGATATTGCGGTACCCGCTGTTTCGTTGATCGCTGGTGAGAAGGAAGACAATAAGGAGCTAGTCGAGCGTTATACGAGATTATATCAGCAACAATTATCGTTATGTACGATCGCCAATGTCTCGCAGGTCGTGGAAACAGTGAATAGCAGAGAGCAAATGATGGAGCATACCGTTGCATTTTTGGAACAACAACTCCTATGAGTTTCTAAGTGTTATTCAACCTGAAAATTACTGGGGGGACTAATGGTGTATTCTGAAAAAAGCTTACTTGGTGAGCTGTTAATTAATGGAGCTACCCGTGAAGTGTTGATTAAATATTTTCCGGACATATTTCAGCAGCCTTATATGCTTTCCTTTATGAAAGCTAGAACATTAGACGGGCTGTTTCACCATTATAAGTATAGTAAAGAACTAGCAGCTGCTGTCATAGCAGAGCTTGCTGCAATTCCATATAGTGCTGAAGATACGGAGCGACCAACAATGCCGGCAGAGTTCAGCTACGGACAACAATATGATGTAGCTGCTTCATCAGCAGTATCTGCAGCAGCGACCGCAAGTAAGTGGGGGATTTACGAAGTCACACTCTCTGGACCATCAAGTGGAAATCCTTTTCTACAGGTTGAGCTATTTGGTGAATTTACATGTGGAGACACGGCCATTACACAGAGAGGTTTTTATGATGGTGATGGTCAGTATATTATTCGCTTTATGCCCTCAGCTGAAGGAGAATGGAGCTTTGTTACTAGCTGTAATGTAAAGTCGATGGATGGCATTAGAGGGACATTTGCATGTGGGCCAGCGAAGGCTGGAGATAAAGGGCTTGTTCGAGTTAGTAACACCTTCCACTTTGCTTATGAGGATGGAACAACCTATTTGCCGGTCGGTACAACCTGTTATGTATGGACACATCAAAGTGATGAGCTGCAGGAGGAAACGTTACAATCGTTGAAGCAATCTCCTTTTAACAAAATTCGGATGTGTGTGTTCCCTAAGGCTTATCTATATAACTTGGAGGAGCCTAGCTTATTCCCATATGAAGGGTCGAAGGAAGCTGGCTGGGATTATTATCGATTTAATGTGACGTTTTTTCAGAAGTTTGAGGCTCGAATTGCCCAATTGAAGGAGTTAGGTATTGAGGCAGATATCATCTTATTCCATCCCTATGATACATGGGGCTTTAGTGAAATGCCGAAGGCAGCGGATGATCTGTACTTAACCTATATTACCGCTCGACTAGGCGCGTATAGCAATGTATGGTGGTCATTAGCGAATGAATTTGATCTGATGTGGGCGAAAAAAGAAGAGGATTGGGAACGTATTGCTGCAATTATTGGTGAGAATGATCCTTACCGCCATCTTATTTCAATTCATAACTGTATGAGGTTTTATGACTATAGCAGACCTTGGATTACGCATTGCAGCGTTCAACGGATTGATGTATACAAAACTTCAGAGTCGACAAGAGATTGGCGAGAGCAATGGGGCAAGCCAATTGTCATTGATGAGTGCGGCTATGAAGGAGATATTAATCAGGGCTGGGGCAATATTCCTGGTCATGAGATGACACGCCGTTTCTGGGAAGGGGCGATGCGTGGTGGATATGTTGGACATGGCGAAACCTATCTTAATCCTGAAGAAATTCTATGGTGGTCAAAAGGCGGTAAGCTAACGGGTTCAAGTCCAGCGAGAATTGCTTTCTTAAGGCAAATTATCGAGGAGAGCCCGCAAGGTTATCTAGAGCCTGTGCAATCAGAGTGGGATAATCCTTCCGCTGGTATAGAAAATGAATATTATATTACGTACTTTGGCTTTAATCAGCCTAGCTATAGAACCTTTAGATTCCCGTCAGGGCTCCAATTCGAAGCTGAGGTTATCGATACTTGGAATATGACGATTGAGAAGCAAGCGGGTGTATATGAAGGGGAATTCAGAATTGAATTGCCAGCGCAGCAGTTTATGGCGATAAGGCTTACTAAAGTGGACCATTAACTAGGCCATCTATGTAAACGAAAGCTATCAAAAGGTGAAATCTCTAACACGAGGATTTCACCTTTTTTGCTCCTAGGTAGTTTCCTATGGCATTCGAACTAGTGGGTTCTCTCTCTGAACAGAATTACTGCACTATAGAAAGCCCAAAGGCTAGTGGTAATTGCAAGGGATATGAGGGAGATTGCCAGGTCATAAGGGTATCCATAAAATCCTGCTTCTGTTGGACGAACCTTTAGCAGCAACAACCAAAGCGGAATAGATATGAAGCCAAGTAGCAGCAGTCTTAACCCAACAGTCCAGCGACGCTTAACTGAGAATTGTTTCTGTCTTAGGCGGATGACTCTAACACACAGCCAAACGACAAGCAATAGACTAATGATTACTATAGTTAGTGAGATGAATCCCAGTAACTGCATTACATTTAAGCCACCTTTCGCAGACTGAGGTGTTTCCCCGAGCAGCAGTTGAATAATGCCCTCTCCAATAGTCTTCGTTGTTTCTCCGTCTGCCTCACCGACAAGCAGAACGAATCCAGATTGTAAGCTTGGAATATATGCTAGGTATGAGCTGGAGCCCATCCCGTCACCAGATTTTCTAAGAACTGCATTGTCGTGGACAATGATTCGCTCAAACCCACTTTCAGTATAAATCACATCAGTTAAATCCGAAGCTACCACACCGGATTGAAAGTATTGGGGGGATCTAGATTGAAATAATGCGATCGCCCAATGTGCTAGATCAGTCACACTACTGTAGGCCCCGCCTTCGGGCGCTTGGCTGTTGCCGAATTCCTTCCAATACGGCTTAACTTCACGTTGCAAGCCAAACAGATAACCGTATTCCTTGGCGACCTCAGTATTGGTTAGGCTGTACGGAGCAAAGGTAGTGTTATTCATCCCCAGCGGCTTAAACCATTGCTCCTCCATAAACGTCTCGTAGTTTTGTTCAGTAACAGCTTCAATGATTAATCCAAGAACGTTATAGCATGTATTGCAGTATTGGCCAACTGCTCCAGGTTCATGATTCATCTTTACGCTACTCAGCGCTTTAGCGGCATTTTCGAGTGAGTTTCGATTATTTCGAATATCTTGATAGATGGCTCCATCAGCAGATAGTCGGTTGACACCAGCAGAATGCGTTAGCAGATGGCGCACCGTAACCTTTGCCGATTGCTCCCCATCCTTGTACTGAAACCATGGCAAGTAAGTGGTAACTGGTGCATCAAGCTCTACCAGCTGTTCATCAGCAAGCTTTAGAATTGCTGCAGCCGTCAGTACCTTTGTAATTGAGGCAATTGAATATACCGTATGTGGCGCTGCTTCCTGCTTAGTGGCTAGATTAGAGTAGCCAATCCCTTGAGAGAGGATAATTTCCTCTTGATTAAAGACAGCGTAAGCTCCACCAGGGAACTGTGCTTCTGTAAACTGTTCTTGTATGTAGGCTTCAAGCTGTTGCAATTGAGAGCCAGTATCTGCATTTACAATATTGGCAATTGGTAATGTTGTAAGCACGATGAGCGCGCATAGAAAGATTTTCTTTAGCATGTTATTAATCCCCATTTCACTATACTTTCTTCATTGCTTCTGATTCTACGCAAAAAAAGTCATGTGCTGTAGTGACTTTTGGATGAGACTAATCGTGACTTTCGATGGAGGAATAAGGTATCTATTTTTGGTCGAGAAAATGCTAAGGAATAGGTCCGAATACTGTTAGAGTCATAACTCGAAAGTTAGTAACATTTAAGTATCGACAAGATGTGAAGGGATGATTGATATGGCTCAAATTGCAACTGATTCCAAAGCAACAATTAGGGGGAAGAAAAAACGACGCTTTCGTAAATACTTACCTTTAACATTGATGGTGCTCCCAGGTTTGCTTTATTTATTAATTAACAACTATATTCCGATGATTGGATTACTGATCGCATTTAAGGAAATAAATTTTGCTAAGGGTATCCTTGCTAGTGACTGGGTCGGATTTAAAAATTTCGAGTATTTGTTTACGACATCAGATGCATACGTAATTACGCGAAATACAATACTTTACAATGCGTTATGGATTGTACTGGGAACATCGCTGGCAATAATGCTGGCTATACTGTTAAATGAGGTGCGACAAAAGATATTCGCCCGATTCTATCAAAGTATTATTGTCTTGCCGCATTTGATCTCTATCATAATCGTAGCGTATCTAGGCTATGCGCTATTAAGTTTGGATACAGGCTTAATTAATAAATCAATATTACCTGCACTTGGCTTGAATGAGGTTAACTTTTATTTTGAACCCAAGTATTGGCCATATATATTAACGGCTGTACATTTATGGAAGGGGATCGGCTTTTCAGTAGTTGTATATTTTGCTTCGATTATTGGTATTGATGAAGAATACTACGAGGCAGCAAGGCTTGATGGAGCTTCAAAATGGCAGCAGATCCGAAGCATTACGATACCTTTAATAGCACCGGTTATTATTATGCTAACGCTTCTTTCAATTGGTAGAATTTTTTACTCTGATTTTGGTCTGTTCTATCAAGTGCCAATGAATTCTGGAGCACTTTACGAGACTACAAACGTTATTGATACCTATGTATATCGTGGTTTGCTCGGTTTAGGGGATATCAGCATGTCAGCAGCGGCAGGGTTTTACCAATCGATTGTTGGCTTCGCGCTCGTTCTTACAGCTAACTTAATCGTACGAAAATTAAGTAAGGATAATGCTTTGTTCTAGAGGGGGAAGTTAAGGTGAAAGAAAACACTACTTGGAATTGGATGGCCCATATTATTTATTGCATTTTGGTTGTAGCTTGTCTTGCTCCATTTTTATTATTAATTTCTTCTTCATTAACCGATGAGAGAGAGATAATAAGTAACGGCTACTCTTTTTTTCCAAAAGTATTTAGTACAGAAGCATATGATTATTTGTTAAGTGGAGGCTCGAATATTGTTAGAGCGTATGGAATTACTGCATTTGTAACGATAATAGGTGCTGGAACAGGCTTGCTAATGACTGCTTTACTAGCATATCCACTGTCACGTGATGATTATCCTGCAAGAACCAAATTAGCGTTTGTTGTATTTTTTACGTTGCTTTTTAACGGTGGACTTGTACCTTCGTATCTCGTCTATACACAAATTTTGGATCTTAAGAACACCATTTGGGCATTGATTTTGCCAGGCTTATTAATGAATGGCTTTAATGTAATGCTAATGTTAACCTTCTTCCGCACTTCAATTCCTAAAGCGATTATTGAATCAGCCAATATGGATGGAGCAGGAGAATTTCGAATCTTTTGGTCAATTATTTTAAGGCTATCAACCCCAGTATTAGCCACCGTTGGTCTGTTTCAAACGTTGAATTATTGGAATGACTGGATGAATGGAACTATTTATTTGACCGATACGAGCTTGTACGGTGTTCAAAATTTGCTAAACAGAATTTTGTCCGATGCTCAGTTTTTGGCATCCAATAGCTTTGGTGCAAATACATCTACACTAACAACTAGTACACCGCTTGAAACGGTTAAGATGGCTATCGCAGTTATTGGTGTTATACCGATACTAATCGCCTATCCATTTTTTCAGAAATACTTTGTTAAAGGTATTGCGCTTGGAGCAGTAAAAGGCTAGACAATTCAGATATTTATTTAGATAATGTAGAGGAATCTCATGCCCCACCATTGGAAATGGTGGGCTTTTTCCAATTAATATTCGAAAAGGAAGTGAAGGTGTGGGTTGGATTATGCAAAGATGGTACCGTCGCTCTCTAAAATTGAAATTAATTATTGGTGTACTCGTTCTTACCATACCTTTAATACTTGTTATTATTTTTGGAAGTCAGTATGCAATAAGTGTCGTTCGTTCACAGGTTAGTGATTCCTATAAGAATCTGACTACATTATATATGCAAGATATTGATCAAGAGCTCGAGAAAGTGGATAAATTTATGAATGGTTTAGTGTACAGTAATATGGATCTATTAGCGATCAATCAAGCGTCGAACGAAACAGATTATTATCGAGCCAAAATCTCTTTATTTAGTTTATTTACGGAAAACTTAGTATTATATCCTGCAATTAATTCGTTTTTTATGTACTCTCCTGAATGGAACGATTTCATGACAGCTCAAGCAGTACCTGAAGATTATGAAAAGACGTTATCAATTCAAGATTATATTATTCAATTATTAGACAACACGCCTAATCTTAACGGTTTTTACTCCAATAGCTGGGAGGCACATGAGATCGATGGAGAATTTTATATTATTCATATAATGGTAGCTGATGATGTTTATTTTGGTTCATGGCAGAAAGCTGAACATTTAATGATCCCTTTAAATTTTATTAGTTTTGGTAACATGGGTGGCTCAATGTTTGCGACATCTGAAGGCGTACCAATGACAAATGAAATCATAGTAAAGGATAATGCAATTCAGCTAACGCCTATTAGCGAGAGATATCAGCTGTCTGGTGAGGAGAACAAGTTTCTTATTGTAGGTGAGGGTTCCAAGAAAGGTAACTTTAGTCTAATCGCAATTATTCCAGATGAGCAAATACTAGAGAAGCTGCCTTATCTAGAAAAACTCGCATTTTTTGCTATAGTCGCTTCGATATTAATTACTCCAATTGGGCTATATTTACTTCGAAAAGTTGTTTTAGTTCCGATTAATCAACTATTGATAGCTATGAAACGCATACGGGAGGGAAATCTAAGCTTTCGAATGGGAGAGAATTCTACCTCAAGTGAGTTTGAAATCGTTAATCAGACGTTTAATAGCATGATGAGTCAAATTCAAGAGCTTACTGTCAATGTATATGAAGAGAAGTTGAATAAGCAACGAGAGGAATTGCAGCGGCTTCAGCTGCAGATTAATCCGCATTTTTTCTTAAATTCATTAAACATTATCTACCATTTGGCAAAGGTAAAAGATTATGAACTGATTAAAGAAATGTCACAGTGCCTTGTTCGCTATTTTCGATTTATGTTTCGAAGCAATTTAAGCTTTATTCATTTAAAGGATGAGCTCGAGCATACGGAAAACTATCTTAGAATTCAAGAACTGCGCTTTCCAGGGCAGCTGATCTACACTGTAGATGTACCTGAATATTTAGCTACTGAGTTTGTTCCGCCTTTAATTATTCAAACTTTTGTAGAAAATACGATAAAGCATGCGGTTACACTAGATCATCCAATTGAAGTATTCATTCGAGGAGATATCATAGAACAAAACAATCGTCCTTATTTGAAGATTAGTGTCGAGGATACTGGGGAAGGGTTTCCAGATGAAGTGCTGAGAGGACTTCAAACAAATCATTCGCTAACGACAGATGAAGGGGAGCATATCGGTATTTGGAATGTCCAGCGCAGAATTAAGCTATTGTATGGAGACGATGCAATGTTAGTGTTCTCCAAACTTCAGCCACACGGAGCATCAGTGAGTATTATACTTCCTATACAGAAAGTTGAAGCAGGTAAAGAGAGGGAGGTTGTCCAGGATGTTTAATTTACTAATCGTAGATGATGAAATACATGTGGTAAATGGATTAATCGCTGAGTTAGATATAGCAAAATTAGAGATTAGTGAGGTATTTAAGGCATTTAACGTCAGACAAGCTATTGAAATCATTCAGCATCAAAAAATCGATATTATGCTTTGCGATATTGAAATGCCGCAAGGTACCGGACTAGAACTTTTGGAGTGGGTAAATGAAAACTCGCCGGGGATACAAACGATCTTTCTCACAAGCCATGCTGACTTTAGATATGTAAAGAAAGCAATGAATCTTGGGGGACTGGAATATTTACTTAAGCCCGTCCCGGATGATGAGTTGGAGCAGTCTATTGAAAAAGCAAAAGCTAGACTTAGCCAAAGCCATCAGGTGAACAAGCTCGAACGGTTATGGAGCTCTAATCATCCATCAATCATAGAAAGCTTCTGGACTGAATTACTGCAACAAAAAATAGCATCAACACCTGCAGCTATTCAAAGGGAGCTAGAGGAACGGAATATCCCCATCTCTGAAGGAATGGTATTTCTACCAATATTAATTAGTGTTCGGCGGTGGCATAAGGCATTAACAATTCGAGATGAAAAAATAATGGAGTACGCACTTAAAAAGTCAGGCTGGGAGCTTATTGCCGGTATCGAGCAAGGTGTGCAAATTATTCCGGTAGACCGTGGCTGCTTATTATTTATTCTCCCCTTTGAAAGTGACAGAGTAGATGATGGGATGTTGGACGAGCTACTAGAAAACTGTAAAACCTATGTTGATTCCTGTCATCAATACTTTTATTGTGATTTGTCATGTTATATAGGTAATATGGTTGAAATTCATCAAATTGTAGATACATTTTTACAAATTCGTAAGTTTCAAAGTAATAACGTAATACACGATAATACCGTATTTTTGCTTACTGGCTCGTCTTATTATGAAGAGATACATATACCAATGCCGGATATGAGTCCGTGGGCAGTGATGTTGAAGAATGGAATGAAGGAGCAAGTTATTGAAGAAATAAATAAATATTGGAATGAACGTATTGCTCTCAATGAGGTTGATGCATTGGCATTACAGCAGTTTCATCAAAACTTTTTACAAACGGTTTATTTTGTCATGCTCTCCACAGGCAAGACCGCGAATGAGCTTTTTGGAGATTCATTTACGATGGAATTGTCTCGGAACGTGATGAACTCCCTTGCTGATTTGAAGAGGTGGATAGAACATATCCTCAATAGCGTAATGGGGAAAGGAAAATCGGAGAGGCGTCCTCATGAAATTGTCGATAATATCAAACAGTTTATTATCGCTCATTTGGATCAAAGTGACTTGTCTAGAGAAGAGATTGCGCAGCATGCTTTTCTTAATCCAGATTACTTAGCACGAATATTTAAGAAAGAAACGGGTCTTTCGCTAATGGAATATTTACTACAAGAACGAATGAAGCTGGCGAAGGAGTTATTACTAAAGTCAGAGATGTCTGTTGGTGAAATCGCTTGTGCAGTGGGGTACTCACATTTCTCACACTTTTCTAAAATGTTCAAAAAGCAAACAGGATATAATCCGAATGAGTACAGGCAAGCCAATAAACAACTTTAAGACTAGGTCGAAAAAATGATAAAAAATTGGTCCGAATTCTGTTAGAGAACAAGCGAGGATATCGATATCATTTAATTGTAACTAACAATATTAAAAGGTGGTCAGAAAATGAAAAGAAAAACAAGTATTGCTATCGTTGCTTTAGTTCTGGCTTTATCGGTCATTTTATCCGCTTGTTCTTCAAATGGCAGTAATAGCGGGGGGGAGAAAAACGTAGATAGTGTTGAAACAAAAACCTATCATGCGGTTATGGCAATCCCTATGTTCCAGACAGAACCAAAGGATTTTCAACTTGTTGAGGACGAAATTAATAAACGAATGAAAGAAAAAATTAATGCAACAGTAGATATTGTACCAATCGCATTTGGGAACTGGCAACAACAGACGAATCTTATGCTTACTTCAGGTGAGAAGCTAGATCTACTTATTACGATGGCTGGAACTTATGCTTCTCAGGCAGTTACAGGAAAACTTGCTCCGCTTGATGATTTATTAGCAAGTAAAGGCCAAGGGATCGCAGAGGCTTTGGGAGAGAAGTACCTAAATGCAACGAAGGTTGACGGAGAAGTTTACGGAGTACCTACAATAAGGGATTTAGCAGCCAATTATGAATACGTTATGCGTAAAGATTTAGTTGATAAATATCAAATCGATCTTTCTTCTATAAAAACATTAGATGATGTTGAAAGAGTTTTACAAATTATTAAAGATAATGAACCTGGGATTACACCGATCGTTCCAGGTGGTGGCGGTTCTACCGGAATGCTTGCTGGTTACAACAAATTTGATTTTCTTGGAGACAGTAATGGTGTTCTAATGGATCCCAATGAATTGACGGTCACCAACTATTATGAAACATCTGAGTATAAAGAGTTAGTTACCAAAATGCATGATTGGTACAATAGAGGTTTTATCTTACGTGATTCAGCAACAAATCAAGTTGCAGCAAATCAACTTGTAAAAGCAGGGAAGGCTTTTAGTTACTTAGCTAACGGAAAGCCAGGATTTGCAGCCCAAGAGAGTCGTGCAGCAGGTATGGAAATGGTATCTGTTGAACTCAATGGACCGTTGGCAACAACAACTAACGTTACGGGGTTAATGTGGTCAGTAGCGCAAAACGCGGAAAATAAAGAGAAAGCAATGGAAATTCTAAATTTATTTTATACCGATAAGGAAATCGTCAACCTTATTAACTGGGGAATTGAGGGGCAGCATTATCAAATCGTTGAAGGCGATATCATTGATTTTGCACCTGATGTAGATGCTAGTAATACAGGTTATTTGCCTAACTGGGATTGGTTAACAGGAAATGCTTATCTAAGTTATATCTATAAAGGCGGCGACCCAGAAATTTGGACTAAAACAAAAGAATTTAATGATAATGCTACTGCATCTAAAGCGTTAGGATTCACCTTCAATGTTGAACCAGTAAAAAACGAATATACAGCAATTACCAATGTAACTAATCAGTTCAAAGTAGGCTTGGAGTCAGGAACTTTGGATCCAGAAAAGGTGTTACCGGAGTTTATTGATAAACTAAAAGCAGCAGGCATTGATAAACTTATTGCAGAAAAACAAAAACAATTAGATGAATGGGCACAGCAAAATATTATTGAGTAGAAGGTTGAAGGTTTCTTGGTTCATGCCAACGAAACCTTCGTTTCTAGATGGAGGGGATATTTAAATGAAGTCATTGAATGAGGTAATGGAAGGAAGGGAACAAAATTATATATTACCGTTTTTCTGGCAACGTGGAGAAGAAGAAGATGTAATTCGTGAAGAGATGAAACGGATATATGAGTCAGGAATTCGTGCTGTTTGTGTTGAAGCAAGGCCTCATCCAGAATTTTTAGGATCAAAGTGGTGGCAAGATTTTGATGTCATAATGGATGAAGCTCGTAAGCGGGATATGAAGGTTTGGGTGCTAGATGATGAACATTTTCCAACCGGAAGTGCGGCAGGTAACCTGAAAAATGCACCTAAAGAGCTTCGTCGTTTGTTTATTTCCGAAAGACATATTGATGCAATAGGACCGTCAAAAAATGCCTCTTTTATTATCGAACAGCCTGCAGTCTCTTACTTTAATTTTCAAAGCCAATTACATTCGGTCATTGTATATGAGAGAGATGCCAATTCCGGTGAACTGAAAGGTGAAGGACTTGATCTTACTACCCATGTAGTAGATGGTATACTGCATTGGAGTGTACCGGCTGGCTATTGGAGAATATTTATTATCAATGAATCTGAAAAGGGCGGAAGCCCCAATCAAGATGACTATCTCAATCCATTAGTGGCTGAATCCACTCAAGTGTTAATAGATACTGTTTATCAAGCTTTTTACGAGCGTTATAGTAAGGACTTTGGGTCGACGTTAGTTGGATTTTTCTCTGATGAACCGGGATTCTATAATGATAATGACCCGTATGCGTTCGAATCCTTGCCAGGAAAGAAAAACATGTCATTGCCTTGGAGTAAGGATGTTCCTTTATTGTTGAAGGAAGTGCTTGGTGATCAATATATAAAACAGCTTCCATTGTTATGGTATGAGCAAGGTGAGAACCCACCTCCAATTCGTTATCATTATATGAACATTGTAAGTCGACTTTATGCTGAAAACTTTACGGATGTAATCGGGGATTGGTGCCGTGGACATGGTGTAGAATATATCGGGCATGTTATCGAGGACAATAATGTTCATGCACGTCTTGGTGCTGGAGCGGGACATTTTTTCCGTGCCTTGGGCGGTCAGGATATGTCAGGGATTGATGTTGTGCTATGGCAGCTTATGCCTGGGTACGACGAAATACCATTTCGATGGGTTGCAGGGGAAGCGGATGCGGAGTTTTTTAATTATGGCTTAGGTAAGATGGCTTCTTCACTCGCGCATTTAGATCCAAAAAAGAAAGGAAGAACAATGGCCGAGGTGTTTGGCGCTTACGGCTGGGCAGAAGGGTTAAAGCTAATGAAGTGGCTTACCGACCATATGCTTGTTAGAGGGGTTAATCATTTTGTTCCTCATGCATTTAGTGCTAAGGAGTTTCCAGATCCGGATTGCCCTCCTCATTTATATGCTCGCGGTAAGAACCCTCAATTTAGATATTATCGGTATTTGAATCACTATACGAACCGTCTTAGTCACCTGCTCTCAGGAGGAACTCATATCGCTAATGTAGCTGTATTATATCATGCGGAGGCTGAGTGGTCGGGCAATGCAATGTACTTTCATCTACCAGTGAAGGAATTAATGAGGAGGCAAATCGATTGTGATGTGTTGCCGATCGATGCGTTTCTTCATTCAGTAGAGCTAGAAGGATGTAAGCTTAAATCTGGTGATGAAATTTTTGATTGTCTCGTTGTTCCGTATAGCGAAGCTCTGCCTGCTCACTTTGTTGCTAAGCTCAATGAGCTCGCACATTCAGATGTACCTATACTGTTCGTAGATGCAGCACCAAGTCGTATTAGTGAGGGACTAGATGAAGAAGGTATACTGGAAAAATTGCTTGCATCAGAACAAGTGAAAGTAATTTCACTTCAAGGTTTAGCTAACTATGTAAGAGAAAAAGGCTGGTATGACATTAAGATAGATGGTGAGTTCTCGTATTTGCGTTATTACCACGTAAGACAAGCTGATGGTGATGTATACTTCTTCTTTAATGAGCATCCCCATCAAGAAATAGATACATTTGTTGAACTGCCTATAAACGGACCGTTATTTTATTACGATGCTTATCAAAACAAAACATATTCAATTAAGGAATCAAACAAATTATTAGGGAAATGGAAAATTCCAATTACTCTTTCTCCATTTGAAACGATCGCTGTTGTGTCAGGAGTAATCGACCAACAGTATGTTGGCAGTGTGAAAATCAAAGATGAAGAGGTTATCGAAGAAATAGAAGTATGCGAGGAATGGAAGGTTTCTATTGCAACATCGCAACAATATCCGAACTTTGAAGCCTATACAACACTCGATAGCTTGGTTGATTTAAGTCGTCCGAATTACCTCCCGAGATTTGCTGGAACCTTTCGCTATGAAACGGAGATAGATTTCAAGTCATCAAAAGATAAAGTGTGGCTTGATCTCGGAGAAGTCTACGAAACCGCTGAAGTAATTGTCAATGGAGTTTCAGCAGGGGTTCGCATTAGTTATCCTTATCATTTCGAAATATCAAATTTACTAGAGGACAGTAAAAATACGTTAACGATCGAGGTGACAAATACTCTTGTTAAGGAACAACGGGACTTTTTTTCTAATGTTGCTCAGCAAGAAGCTAGTGGCTTGCTAGGTCCGGTACGTTTGTTAGTGAAAGAATAAGTGAAAAATAATTCACGTGTTAAAAGGACTCGCTCAATGTCATTCTGATGACGTTGACAGTCCTTTTTTTCTGTTGCTGCTAATCGTGAGTTAACAATTCAACTGTTCACATAAGTCTGAAAAACGTAGAAAATGGTCGTTCTATGAGTAGAAGCATGAGCTAATAATCGTCATAATTTTAGTAAGCACTTTGGCGTTGTCATTAGAAGTGATGTTGAATTTCTATTCATTAAGGGAGGAAATTTGTATGTCAAAGCTTAGAATCGGTATTATCGGATGTGGCGGTATTGCTAATCAAAAGCACTTCCCATCTTTAGCGCATTTGAAGGATGAATGTGAAATGGTTGCATTTTGCGATATCGTTCTAGAACGAGCAGAAAAAGCAGCTAGTCAATACGGCAGTACAGATGCGAAGGTCTATACGGATTATATGGAGCTATTAAAAGATACGTCAATTGATATTGTTCATGTCCTGACTCCAAATGTGATGCATAGCCCAATTTCGATTGCAGCATTTGAAGCGGGCAAGCATGTTATGTGTGAAAAGCCTATGGCGCATACAACTGAGGCTGCCCGAGCAATGATGGATGCATGGCAAAAGTCAGGTAAAAAATTTACGATTGCCTATCAAAATCGTTTTAGAGAAGATGTACAAGCATTATATAAATCATGTAGTAAGGAAGAGCTTGGTGAGGTGTACTTTGCGAAATCACATGCGGTTCGTCGCCGTGCTGTTCCGACCTGGGGAGTATTTCCAGACAAATCACAACAGGGTGGAGGTCCGCTAATTGATATCGGTACTCATGCACTTGATTTGACATTGTGGTTGATGAACAATTACAAACCGGTATCCGTAACGGGTTCGGTGTTCTACAAGCTAGGTAACTTACCAGAAGCTACAGAAGGCAACATTTTTGGTCCGTGGGATCCTGAAACTTTTGAAGTAGAGGATTCTGCATTTGGATTTATTAAAATGGAAAACGGCGCAACGATTTTCCTTGAATCTGCTTGGGCGCTAAACGTTGTAGAGTCTAAGGAAGCTTCGGTAACCCTTTGTGGAACGAAAGCGGGAGCAGAAATTAAATCAGGTATGAGTTATAAAAACAATGAGCTCATTTATAACTCAGCGCGTAACGGCATGCTAATGGAGCAAAAGAACTCCTCTTCAGGCAACATTGCTTATTTCGAAGGCGGAGCTAATGCACCAGGAGTATTAGAAGCCAAACAATGGCTTGATGCAGTGAAAAATGATAAAGAACCACTTGTTAAACCAGAGCAAGCGTATGTCGTAACAAAAATTCTTGATGCGATTTACAAATCCTCTGAAACTGGTAAAGAAATCATTCTTGATGAAGGATAGAATCAATTTCCTTAAGAAATGATTGCAACAAATAACATAGAACGAAAACTACTTCCTCAGTACGTATAATTCCAGACTGATCATCGTGCTAAACCCATTTATAGAGCATCCTTAATGGATGAATCTATAAGTGGGTTTTTAATATGCAAAACACATAGATGTATATGGATCTACCTATTATTTATTGAGCTAATATACAATTATTAGGATGATATCGTAAAAATATCATAGATTCTATCTGGTTTCTTTGTTATCATTAATATTTGTTTGTAATTAATCTAAACTAATGGATGCTGTTACAAGCTAAATTCAACTAGATGACATCAAGAAAAATATAAGTCCAAACTTAATCACATTGCTGGACTTATATAACAACAAGGAGACAGATTAAGATGAATGTAAGGAAGTTGAAAATTAGGTCAAAGTTTAATCTTTTAATGATTGTAGTGGTTGTTTTTCTTGGGACTGTTATAGGAATTATTACAAATTCTCAAATTAAAACAGAGATGAGAAAAGTATTTGAGGATCGTGTAGCTGTCGAATCTAATCTAGGGCTAACTTTACTTGATGAGAAATATCCAGGAGATTGGAATGTTAAGGATGGAGAGCTTTACAAAGGCTATGTAAAAATCAATGATAACAACAATATATTAGAGAAATTCGGTAGTATGACCGATGGGATTGCCAATATATTTCTTGGAAATTATACAGTAGCAACGAATATCGTTGTAAATGGTGAAAGAAGAATTGGTGCTGATGCAGATAGCTCAATAGCCGAAGCTGTGCTTGATCGAGGAGAAGTATACATAGGTAATGCGGATATCTCTGGTACACCATATGCAACGATGTACCAGCCAATAAGAGACGGAAGCAATAATATTATTGGGATGTGGCTAGTTGGTTCACCAGTCAATGCCATTAATGAAACAGCAAATTCAGTTATAACAACGATTCTTGCTGTCATAGCCATCACCGGCATTATTGCTATTATCTTTACAATATTCTTTACAAGATCAATCGTTCGACCAATTAATGAAATGAATGAGCAATTAACGGATATTGCAAGTGGTGAAGGGGATTTAACCAAAGAGATCATTATTAAAGCGCAAGATGAAGTTGGTGACATGTCAACCGCATTTAACAAAATGCTCGGCACATTGCGGGCGATGCTCAATCAAGTTAATACAACTTCAGAGCAGGTAGCTGTATCATCTGAACAGCTTCTTGCTAGCTCAGAACAGAATGCTGCTGCGACTAATCAAGTCGTGTTATCGATTCAAGAAATTGCAAGCTCAGTAGAAATGCAAGGCCACAATACTGTGGAAAGTGCTGCAGCCATTAGAGAGGTTACAATCGGTATTCAGCAAATCGCCGATTCAATCAGTGCATTAGCAGATGCTGCAAACGTAACGGTGGAGCAAGCTGAGGTAGGGAACGAGAATATCCATAAAGTTGTGACCCAAATGAATCATGTCTATCACGCTGCAACAAGTACGAATGAAGTAATAAAGAAATTAGAGGTTCAATCCATTGAAATCGGAAAAATAATCGGGGTCATTACAAACATTGCTGAGCAGACCAATCTTCTGTCTTTAAATGCTGCGATTGAAGCTGCAAGAGCTGGAGAAGCTGGGAAAGGATTTGCAGTAGTAGCAGAAGAGGTTGGAAAACTGGCTAAACAGTCTAAAGCTTCCGCAAGTCAAATCGTTGAAATCATCAAATTAATTCAAAGTGATACTGCAAAAGCGGTAGAAATAACAACCAACGGAAACAAGATCGCCGCGGAAGGATTACACTTAACAGAAGTGGCGGGAGAGTCTTTTGGACAAATCTTTCATGCGGTTGGAGGAGTTGGGGCCAGCATAGAGGAGTTATCTTCTATTTCTGAGCAAATGTCTGCAAGTATGCAGCAGGTTAATGCATCTATAGAGGAAATCGCTAGCTTGGCAAAATCATCATCTTCCAACTCTGCGGAAATCGCCACTGCGTCTGAGGAGCAATTGGCAACCGTTGAGGAGGTAACTTCAGCTGCTTCGTCATTAGCCAATTTGTCTGAGCAGCTACGTTTATTAGTGAATCGCTTCAAAATTTAAGTTCTAAATATATAGCTGATCTCCCTTTATGATTGATAGTGAAATTACTGTCCATCATGAACGGAGACTAATCAGGGATGAATTGGAACATACTTTTAATACCATTGTCTGCCTTCTTAATTTTCGTTATAATATTTCTAAAGTAAAAATGAAAATAAATTTGGGAATGATCTCTACGTTCACCTTTGTGGACGTTTTTTTGTGATTATTGTGATAATAAGAAAGTGAATAGCAACCTTCTTGTTTCTTCACTCCACAACATTAGACTGACAACAAGATTAAGGAGTGTTTGTAATGGCATCAAATCAATCAACTGCACCACAGCAGTTGAAGCGTGGGCTTAAAGCTCGTCACCTCACGATGATTGCACTTGGTGGTTCCATCGGTACAGGCTTGTTCCTTGCTAGTGGTAGTGCAATAGCTGAAGCTGGTCCAGGAGGAGCACTTCTCGCGTATTTAACGGTAGGGATTATGGTATACTTTCTAATGACAAGTTTAGGTGAGCTTGCCACATATATGCCTGAATCAGGTTCCTTTAATACTTATGCAAGTCGTTTCGTTGATCCAGCTCTAGGTTTTGCCCTTGGCTGGAATTTCTGGTTTAACTGGGCGATCACGATAGCCTCTGAGCTTACAGCAGCAACGTTAATCATTAAATATTGGTTTCCGAATAGTCCCTCCTTTATATGGAGTTTTCTGTTTCTCGCTATCATATTCAGTTTGAATTTATTATCCGTCAAAGGCTACGGCGAATCGGAATACTGGTTTGCCATGATCAAAATTGCCATCGTCATCATTTTTTTAATTGTTGGGGTGCTCATGATCTTTGGCATTATGGGTGGATCGAAGCCAGAGGGCTTCAGTAACTTTACATTAGAGGGCGGACCATTCCATGGCGGCTTCTTAGCATTTCTCGGGATTTTTATGGCTGCAGGCTATTCATTCCAAGGTACAGAGCTTGTCGGTATTGCAGCAGGGGAAAGTGAAGACCCAAGTAAAAACGTTCCTAAGGCGATTAGACAAATTTTCTGGCGTATTCTCATTTTCTATATTTTAACGATTTTTGTAATAGGCATGATCATTCCGTTCACGCATCCAAGCTTGATGCAATCTGGAATTGAAAATATCGCGGTTAGTCCGTTTACGCTTGTATTTGAAAAAGCAGGAATTGCCTTTGCTGCTGCGATTATGAATACGGTCATTTTGACTTCAGTGCTCTCCGCAGGTAACTCTGGGATGTATGCCTCTACTCGTGTACTATGGGTGCTTGCCAAGGAAGGAAACGCGCCTAAATTTCTCAAGAAGCTAAACAAACGTGGTATTCCGATCAATGCGTTATTGGTTACGACAGCAGTCGGTATGCTTGCCTTTCTAGCTTCCTTCTTCGGTGATGGAGTCGTATATTTATGGCTGCTCAATGCATCTGGTATGTGTGGATTTATTACGTGGCTTGGAATCGCCATTAGTCATTATCGTTTCCGTCGAGCCTATGTTGCACAAGGTCGCGATCTGAGTGAATTTCCTTATCGGGCTAGATGGTTCCCGTTTGGACCGCTATTTGCCTTTGCATTATGTTTGTTTGTTATTATAGGGCAAAACTTTAAAGCCTTCACTGGTGGCAATATTGATTGGTATGGCGTACTTGTTTCCTATATTGGGATTCCGCTATTTCTTGGCGTATGGCTCGTCTACAAATACGTTCATAAAACGAAGGTTATTCCATTAAAAGAATGTAAATTTGATTAGGGCGAGCTTTAAGAAACGCCCTAATCAAAAAAGGACGTGGAGCTCGAATATCGAGCCTCACGTCCTTTAATTGTTATATCGACTATTTCAATACGCGACGAGCAGTAACATAGGTTTTATCCCATGAGCTTCCTTTAAAGGTAGAGATCGTTACGCCAACACCTTTTTTGTACGTATGAAGAAGTTTATTGCTACCCATGTAGATACTAACGTGGTTGATTACTCCATCACGATTGGTATCTGAGAAAATCAAATCTCCAGCTTTTAAGTTAGACTTCGATACATATTTACCTACTTTTGATTGCTGTCTTGAGCTTCTTGGAAGAGAAATTCCATTCTTTTTGAACACGTATTGCACGAAGGAAGAGCAATCAAATGCTCTTGTACTGCCTGATTTTGCTCCGAATACATAAGGCGTACCGATAAATTTTTTACCTGTAGCTATAACGCTGCTTGCGGAAGTACTTGATGCTGCATGAACCGTATTATTACTATTATATGGAGTTACTGATATTCCGCTGAACGCAACTGTTAAGCAAACACCTGCAACTGTAATTACTTTAATAAGAGAGCTTTTATTTAATTTCATATGTTAATTCCTCCTGATGACTTTTATTCTGTAGTAGTACAAGGCCTGTCCCTTAAGTAACCACAGTATATCACAGATATTTTTACCGCTATTTACCTATGAGAAAAGAAAGCCTTATCATACTTGGTAAATGAGAGGGTTATTAGAATAAAATGATAAAACCTTAATGTTAAGGGGGTTGACAGAGTGTTTTTTGAAAATACTCTTACTAATGCATGGAATTGAGTTATCTTGTCTAATAATGAGGCTCAATATATGAAAAAGTCCAAGTCTGTTTATCATTAACAGCTTGGACTTATAGAGGTCATATTACAAATAATCACGCGAATGCGTCTTCACAACACTCGATTCACGAATAATTAAACGCGGTTCAAACATCACTCGTTCATACTCACCAGTGCGCTGCTCTTGAATGCGCTGAAGCAACAATTCCGTAGCGACTTTCGCAACCTCTGAGTTCATAATCGATACGGACGTTAATTTAGGAGAAGTAATCTGTCCCCATAGAATATTATCGATGCCTACAACGGCAATATCTTCGGGTACCTTGACGCCTAGCTCCTTGAAGCGATTAATTAAGCCGATTGCAACCATATCATTACCTGCATAGACAGCATCAGGCATACGTGATAGGCTAACGAAATAATCCGCTGCCCGTAAGCCGGTCTGCAAAGAAAAGTCATCGCCATAATAAACAAGTGAGCGATCGACAGCATCTAAAGCATCCTCATAGGCGAAATATCGCTCCTCAATAATCTCCTTCGGTGCACCAGCATAGGCTATTCTTGTCCTACCGATGCTTTGCAGATGCTCCATAACGAGCTTACCTTCTTGCGTGGACATGCTAACAATATCTGCTTTAATGTCAGTCTCCAACCGTTTCCCATAGTTAATTAGTGAGATCGGGATCGAGCTATTATTAATTAAGCTTTTTAATGTTTTAGGATAAGCAAGAGGCAGAATAATAAGACCGTCCACATGCAGCTTTTTAATATCGCGCAGCAATTCGATCTCGGCTTTTGCATTGCCAAGCGTATTAATTTGTACAACGCGGTAGCCATAGTGCTTGGCTGCTTGTTCAACGGCATAAGCAACTTCCGGCACGAAGGCATTGCGTACATCAGGCACAGCTAGTGCAATTTGGTTCGTTTGACGAAATTTTAAGTTTTGGGCAAATGAGTTCGGAACAAAGCCTAATTCCTCAATGGCTGCAAGCACCTTAGCCTTCGTCTTAGGACTAATCCCATCTGCATTGTTAATCGCACGTGATACCGTTGCTATGCCAACTCCAGCGTGCTTAGCTACATCCTCAATTGTAATTTTCTTTTCCATAGAATATACTCCACCTCAACTAATGGAATTGTTTCCGAATTGTAATCAATTGTCTAATGATTATACCATACAAAAGGGTTGCATTCATGTGAAATACTGTTAAATTTACTATTTATTCAATTGACAAATGGTTATGAAAGTGGAAAAATGAATTTAGGAAACGTTTCCGAAAATATTATTTTATTTTCATTTAACATGTAGGAGATGACATCTATGAAAGCACTACGTTGGTATGGACAGAAGGATTTGAGAATTGATAACATCGATGAACCAAAAGCACTTCCTGGTAAAGTGAAAATTAAAGTGGAATGGTGCGGAATTTGCGGTAGTGATTTGCATGAATATACTGCAGGTCCAATTTTTATCTCAAAAGATAGCGCTCACCCTCTAACTGGAGAAAAAGCACCTGTCGTGATGGGGCATGAATTTTCTGGTCAAGTTGTTGAAGTCGGTGAAGGCGTTACACGCTTCAAAGCAGGTGACCGTGTTGTTGTAGAACCAGTCTTTGCTTGCGGTGAATGTAGCTCTTGTAAGCAAGGCTTCTATAATCTATGTTCTAAAATGGGCTTCCTAGGACTTGCTGGCGGCGGTGGCGGATTCTCTGAATATGTAGCTGCTGATGAGCATATGGTTCACAAAATTCCTGACAGTGTTTCTTACGAGCAAGGTGCGCTAGTAGAGCCATCTGCAGTTGCATTGTATGCCGTACGTTCTAGTAAACTTAAAGCTGGTGACAAGGCGGCAGTTTTCGGTGCTGGTCCAATTGGCTTACTTGTTATTGAAGCGCTGAAAGCAGCGGGCGCAGCAGAAATATATGCTGTTGAGCTTTCTCCAGAACGTAAACAAAAAGCTGCTGAGCTAGGAGCGATCGTGATTGATCCTAAGGAATATGATGTTGTTCAAGAGCTCCATAACCGCACAAATGGCGGTGTAGATGTTGCTTATGAAATCACTGGTGTTGGTCCAGTTCTTAGCCAAGCATTGAATTCTACAAAAGTGAACGGTGAGCTGATGATCGTCAGCATCTGGGAAAAAGAAGCTTCTCTAATGCCTAACGATATCGTGTTAGCAGAGCGTACAGTTAAAGGTATTATCGGCTACCGTGACATTTTCCCTGCCGTCATTAGCTTGATGGCTCAAGGATATTTTGCTTCTGAGAAGCTTGTTACTAAACGAATTAAGCTTGATGAAGTAGTAACGGAAGGCTTTGAAGCTTTGCTTAAAGAAAGAAATCAAGTGAAAATTTTGGTGAAGGCTGAGTAGTCAGTTACGGAATTAAGCTATATAATATGTAACATAGAGTATATATAGTATAGAGTAGATATAGAATAGAGGTTACTACTTAGGTAGCTGAAAAATAAATTGCCCCTACTTTGAAATTTTAAAGGAATTGACCCTCTTAATGTCGAATTACTTCTTTATCAAAGACTTTGAGATAAGGAGTGAAATACCATGAA
>Ga0180216_1000502_pt1 | contig 41523 bp, 47 predicted proteins | sample eDN3rd37CBELigMG_FD_128879 | JGI IMG/M metagenome (GOLD analysis project Ga0180216, IMG submission 128879) | Enriched Miracle-Growth compost microbial communities from Emeryville, California, USA - eDNA 3rd pass 37_C BE-Lig MG (version 2)... ...
CGCGCGAGCGCGGCTACGATCCCGAGTTCGCCGCCGCGATCACGCTGTCGGCCTCGACCCTGGCGCCCATCATCCCGCCCTCGATCATCATGATCATCTACGGCGCCACCGCGAACGTCTCGATCGGGCGCCTGTTCATCGGCGGCATCATCCCGGGCCTGATCTTCGCCGCCATCCTGCTGGTCGCGGTCTCCATCATCGCCCGCCGGCGCCAGTATCCGCTGATGGGCGCGTTCTCCTTCGGCCGCCTGTTCTCCACGCTGCGCAAGGCCTTCCTCGTCCTGCTCACGCCCGTCATCATCATCGGCGGCATATTCTTCGGCTTCTTCACGCCCACCGAGGCGGCCACCATCGCGGTGCTCTACATCCTGCTGCTCGGCATGTGGTACCGGACCCTGACCTGGCGGGGCATGTACCGGGAATTCGTCAACGCCGGCAGCACGGTCGGCGTGCTGATGCTCGTGGTCGGCATCTCGGGGCTGGATGGGTGGGTCTTCACCCGCGAGCAGCTGCCCCTGCTGTTCATGAACGGCGTCAGCGGCCTGGTCAGCGAGCCCTGGGCCATCATCCTGGTGCTGCTCGGCGTGATCCTGGTGCTGGGCATGTTCATGGACGCGACGCCCATCATCTTGATGGTCGCTCCGGTCATGATGCCCATCGTCGCCGCCGCCCACATCGATCCGGTGCACTTCGGCGTGCTGTTCTGCATGACCTGCGTCCTCGGGCTGATCACCCCGCCCGTGGGCGTCGCGCTCTACGGCGTGGCCTCCGTCTCGCGGCTGCCCATGGAACGGATCTTCTGGGCCACGATCCCGTTCTTCCTGTCGCTGATCGCGGGGCTGACGTTCCTGGTGTTCTTCCCGGACGCCGTGACCTATGCCCCCGACCTGTTCCTGAACTGAATCCCTGACGAACCATGGAAACGACGTTGCCAGAGGTAAAGAAATGGCTAGAGTGATCTCCGCGGCGCAGGCCGCAGCCCTGGTGCGAGCCGGCGATACGCTGCTGATCGGCGGCTCGGGCGGCGGCCACGCCGTGCCCGACCGCCTGATGCAGGCCCTGGGCGACCGCTTTCGCGAAAGCGGCGAGCCCGCCGGCATCACCGCCCTGCATCCCGTCGGGCTGGGCGATGGCGGCAGCCGGGGCGCGGGCCACCTGGCGCAGGAAGGCCTGCTCGCCCGGGTGGTTTCGGGCACCTACGTCAACTCTCCCGGGATCTCCGAACTCGTCCGGTCGGGCAGCATCGAGGGCTGGACACTGCCCCAGGGCGCGCTCTCGCAACTGATGCGCGAGATGGCCGCGGGCCGGCCGGGTCTGCTGAGCAAGATCGGGCTGCACACCTTCGTCGATCCGCGCCTGGGCGGCGGGCGCCAATCCGACCCCAGGACCGAAGAACTCGTCGAAAGGGTCGAATTCCGCGGCGAAGACTATCTGTTCTACAAGCCCTTCCAGGTGGACGTCTGCTTTCTGCGGGGCACTACGGCCGACGAGGACGGCAACGTCACCATGGAGCAGGAGGCCATATTCGGGGAAATGCTCTCGGAGGCCCAGGCCACGCGCCGCTGCGGCGGGATCGTGATCGTCCAGGCCAGGCGCATGGCCCAGCGCGGCACCCTGCCGGCCAAGCAGGTCAAGATTCCCGGCATCCTGGTCGACTACATCGTGATCGAGCCCGACCAGCCCCAGACCTACCTCACGCCCTACAGTCCGGCCTACGCCGGCGAGCTGCGCATCCCCGCCTCGGACATGCCGCGCCTGCCGCTGGATGCGCGCAAGGTCATCGCCCGCCGCGCGGCACAAGAGCTCGTGGCGGGCGCCGTCTGCAACCTGGGTTCCGGCATCTCGACCGGCATCGCCAGCATCGCCGCCGAGGAGGGCGCGCTCGACGCCGTCTGCCTGACCAACGAGCAGGGCCTCATCGGCGGCGCGCCGGCGGCCGGCGGCGACGCCGGCGCCGCCGTCAACTACGCGGCCCTGGTCGACCAGCCCTATCAATTCGACTTCTACGACGGCGGCGGCCTGGACCTCGCCTTCCTCTCATTTGCCGAGGTGGACGCCCAGGGCAACGTGAACGTCAGCCGATTCGGCAAGCGCATCATCGGCCCCGGCGGATTCATCAACATCAGCCAGAATGCGCGCACCGTCGTCTACAGCGGCACGTTCACGGCGGGACCCGGCCGGCTGCGCTGCGGCGACGGCCGCCTGTGGATCGAGCAGGACGGCACGCAACGCAAATTCGTCCGCAGCGTCCAGCAGATCACCTACAGCGGCCCCTACGGCGCGCGCTGCGGCCAACGGGTGCTCTACGTCACCGAGCGCGCCGTGTTCCAGCTCAGCCCGGAGGGGCTGGTCCTGGTCGAGATCGCCCCCGGCATCGAGCTCGAGCGCGACGTGCTCGCCCGCATGGACTTCGAGCCCCTCATTCCAGAACCGCCACGGCTCATGGACGCCGCCCTGTTCCGCGAAGGCCCGATCGGCCTCGCCGAGCGGCTGGCCGGGCGCGGCCGCATCGCCCCGCGCAGCGTGCGCATCGCGGCGGGGCAAGGAGTTCCGGCATGACCATCGCCCGCCTCGACGGCGCCACGCGGCTGTACGGCATCGTGGGCCATCCCATCGCCCAGGCCCGCTCTCCCGAGGTCATGACCGCCTGGCTGCAGCGGACCGGGCGCAACGCCATCCTGGTCCCGCTGCACGTGCCGCCCGAGTCCTTCGACCAGGCCATGAAAGGCCTGATGCTGCTGGGCAACCTCGACGGACTGGTCATCACCGTTCCCTACAAGGCACGGGCGCTGGCCCTGACGGATGCCTGCCTGCCCATGGCCGCCCAGGTCGGCGCCGTCAACGCGCTGCGCCGCAATGCGGACGGAAGCTGGCACGGCGGCATCTTCGACGGCACGGGCCTGGTGGGGGCCCTGCGGGCCGAGGGCTTCGAGCCCGCGGGCCGCAGGATCAAGATGCTGGGCGCCGGCGGCGCGGGCAGCGCGGTCGCCATCGCCCTGGCCGACGCCGGCGCCCGTGCCCTCGACATCTTCGATACGGACGCCGAGCGCGCGGCTTCCCTGGCGCGGCGCGTGGCCGGACACTACCCCGCCTGCGACGCCCGGGTCGCCGCCGACCCCGCGAGCCTCGACGGACACGACCTGCTGATCAACTGCACGCCGATCGGCATGCGGCCCGGCGACGGCATGCCCGCGCCCTTCGGCCGCCTCGATCCGGGCCTGTTCGTCGTCGACATCATCATGAAGCCGCAGACCACGCCCCTGGCCGAGCACGCGCGCGCCTGCGGATGCCGGGTGATGAACGGCATCCCCATGCTGGACCGGCAGGTCGAGGCCGTCATGTCATTTTTCATGGAGCAGCCCGCATGACACCGGAAGTCATCCTGGAGACCGGCGACGGGATCGCCCGCATCACCCTGAATCGGCCGCGGAAGATGAACGCCGTCACGCCGGACATGGCCGAGCGCATCGAGGCCTGCTGCCGCGAGGCGGACCGCGATGAGGCCGTGCGTGCCGTCCTGATCGCCGGCAGCGGCGATCGGGCGTTCTGCGCGGGCAGCGACCTGGGATCGCTCGCCCGCTATCCGACCCCCTGGGCCTTTCGCAACCGCCTGGAATACGCCCACGCCCTGCGCAGCGTCCGCAAGCCGGTCGTGGCCGCCCTCAAGGGCTGGGTGCTGGGCGGCGGCGGCGAGCTGGCGCTGGCGTCCGACCTGCGCGTCGGCGGACGAGGCTCGCGCTACGGCTTTCCCGAGGTCACCCACGGATGGGTCGGCGGCGGCGGCGCCTCGCAGATGCTGCCGCGCCTGATCGGCTATGGCCCCGCCCTGAGGCTATTGCTATTGGGCGAGCCGATCGACGCGCCGGAGGCCTACCGGCTGGGGCTGATCGACTATCTCGTCGACGACGGCGCCGTCATGGAGACCGCCCTCGAGGTCGCCCGCAAGCTGGCGGCGCTCAACCCGATCGCCGCGCAGGCCGTCAAGGCCTCGGTGCGCCAGGCGCTTTCCACGCCGGTCGAGGCGGGGCTGCGCTACGAGAACGAGATGAACACCCTGTGCTTCAGCACCGGCCAGCACCTGGAAGGCATCGCGGCCTTTCGCCGTGGCGCCGGCGAGGAGCCATCATGAACGCGCCCAGGCAAAGGATCGGGCTGGTCGGCCTGGGGATGGCCCTCCGCCCCCACCTCCAAAGTCTGCGCGACCTCGGCGACCGCGTCGAGATCGCCGCCGCCTGGACGCCCAGCCCGCGGCGCAGGGAGGCGGCGCGCGAAGCCGGCCTGCCCGTGGTGGAAACCCTGGAGGCGCTGCTGTCGGATCCCGAACTGGAATCCGTGCTGCTGCTGACCCCGCCGCTCACGCACCTCGAGCTGATCGCCCGCTGCGCGGCGGCCGGCAAGCACGTGCTGGTCGAGAAACCCCTGGACGTCTCCACCGCCCGCGCCGTCCAGGCCGTCCGGCTCATGGAGGAGGCGGGCCTGCGGCTCGGCGTCGTCCTGCAGCACCGGTTCCGGCCCGCCGCCATCGCCCTGCGCCAATTGATGCGCGCGGGCGCGCTGGGGCGCCTGGTCTCGGGCAGCGCCTCGATCCGCTGGTGGCGCACCCCCGCCTATTACGCCGAACCCGGCCGCGGGATGATGGCGCGCGATGGCGGCGGCGTGCTCCTGACCCAGGCGATCCACACCCTGGACCTGCTGCTGGACCTGGCCGGTCCGGCCCGCCGCATCACCGCGTTCGCGCGGAACTCGGGCCTGCGGGCCACGGATACCGAGGACGTCGCCTGCGGCGCCATCGAATTCGAGAACGGCGCCATCGGCTGCATCGATGCCACGACCGTCGCCTATCCCGGTTTCCCCGAACGCATCGAGCTCGCCTGCGAGCGAGGCACGGCGGTCATGACGGGAGAATCGCTGGACGTCCATCATCAGGACGGGCGCCATGAACACACCAGCCCGCCGGAATTCAAGTGCGACCCCCAGGATCCGATGGCCTTCGACCACGGCGCCCATCGCGCCCTGATCCAGGATTTCCTCGAAAGCGTGCGATCGGGCCGGGCGCCCATGGCGCATGGCCGCTCGGCGCTGGGCGTCCAGATCCTGATCGAGGGATTCCTGCGGTCCTCCGAACAAGGGCGCGCGATCGACCTCGAGACCTCCCGATGATCCCGGCCCGCGCCACACCCGTCAACCGGCACGGCGACCTCGCCGATGTCGCCCACCATACCCTCCAATGGGTCAAGAAGGCCTGAACGCCATGACATACACATTCGAACCCCCGCTCAACGACATCCAGCGCATGATCCGCGACTCGGCGCGCGCCTTCGTCGACGAAAAGGTCCGCCCCATCGCGGCGGAGCTCGACGAGACCGAGCGCTATCCCGCCGAGCTGTACCAGGAGATGGCCCAGCTCGGCATGCTCGCGCTGACCATCCCGGAAGCCCACGGCGGCGTGGGCGCCGGCGCCCTGGCCTATGCCGTCCTCATGGAGGAACTGGGCCGGGGCTATGCCGCGGTCGCCGACCAGTGCGGCCTGGTCGAGCTGGTCTCCTCGCTGCTGTCCGAGCACGGCACGCCGGAGCAGCGCGAGCGCTACCTGGCGCCCCTGCTGCGCGGCGAGAGGCGCTGCGCCTACGCCATCACCGAGGCGGGCGCGGGCTCGGACGTCGGCGGCATCCGCTGCACCGCCACGCGCGGCGCCGGCGGCTGGTCGCTGAGCGGCGAAAAGCTCTGGATCCACAATGCGCCGGTCGCCGACTTCGCCGTCGTCCTGGCGCGCAGCAACGTCGAGCTGGGCAAACGCGGCATGAGCATCTTCCTCGTCGACCGCGACCTCCCCGGCTACACCGCCGGGCCCCGCGAGCACAAGATGGGCCAGCGCGCCTCCCCCCTGGGCCCGCTGTCCTTCGACGCCGTTCCGCTGGCCGAGGAGGCGCTGCTGGGCGTCGAAGGCCAGGGCTTCAAGATGATGATGAACGTGCTGGACAAGGGCCGCGTGGGGATCGCGTCGCTGGCGGTCGGGATCCTGCAGGCCGCCCTGGAAGCCTCCATCGACTACGCCCGCATGCGCCGCCAGTTCGGCCGCCCCATCGCCGACTTCCAGGCGGTGCAGTGGATGGTGGCGGACATGGCGAAGGCCACGCACGCGGCCCGGCTGATGGTGCACGCCGCGGCCGACAAGATGGACCGGGGCGAGCGCGCCTCGGTCGAGGCCTCCATGGCTAAATGCTTCGCCGGCGATGCCGCGGTCGAGCACACGGCCCACGCGATCCAGATCCACGGCGGCATGGGCTACACGCGCGGCATCGAGGTCGAGCGGCTGTACCGGGACGCCAAGATCACCCAGATCTACGAAGGGACCAACCAGATCCAGCGCCTGATCATCGCGCGGGCGATGCTGGGCTAGGAGGCCGCCATGACGCATACGGATTCCCGCCGCCCCGCGGCGCTCGTGACCGGCGGACGCCGGGGCATCGGCCGCGGCATCTGCCTGGCCCTGGCGCGCAAGGGCTACGACATCGTGGTCAACGACATCGTGCGCGACGCCGACATGGACCACACGCTCGCCGCGCTGGCGCGTGAAGGCGTCCGGGCGCACGCGGTGATCGCCGACATCGCCGACTCACGGTCGCGCGCGGATCTCGCCGCCCAGGCCTGGCAGGCCTTCGGGGGCCTGAGCTGCCTCGTGAACAATGCCGGCATCTCCGTCAAAGTCCGGGGCGACATCCTGGACGTCGACGAGGCGAGCTTCGACACACTGATGTCGGTCAACCTGAAAGCCATGTTCTTCCTGACGCAGGACATCGCCCGGCGCATGCTCGCCGACGAGGCGCCGGCCGGCCGCCGCACGATCGTGAACGTCTCCTCGGCCAACGCGCTGTTCGCCTCGGTCGAGCGCGCCGAATACTGCCTGTCGAAGACCGGGATCTCGATGGCGACCAAGCTCTATGCGCTGCGCCTGGCCGAGGCCGGCATCCGCGTCTACGAAATCCGCCCCGGGATCATCGAGACGGACATGACCCGGGTCGTCAAGGCCCGGTACGACCAGCGCATCGCCGACGGGCTGACGCCCATCCGGCGATTCGGCACGGCCGACGAAGTCGGCCTCGCGGTCGCCGCGCTGGCCGACGGGGCCTTCCCCTTCAGCACTGGCGACGCCTTCCACATCGACGGCGGCCTGCACATCCCCCGGTTCTGATCAGGCGTGCCCGGGCGCGCCGCTGGACTCGCGCACGATCAAGCGGGGGGGAAGGATGACCTTCTGGACCGGGCGGTCCGGCTCATTGATCCGATCGAGCAGCACGCGCGCCGCCTGGCGGCCGATCTCCTCGATCGGGATGGCGATCGTCGTCAGGCCCGGCAGCCAGAGGCCGGCCTCGGCGATGTCGTCGTGGCCGACCACGGCGAAGTCGTGGCCGATCCGCAGGCCCAGGCGGTTGAGGCCCAGCATCGCCCCGAAGGCCGTGATGTCGTTGAAACAGACCGCCGCCGTCGGGGGACGGTCCAGCGCCATGAGCGACATCAGGCCTTCCATCCCATTGCGCCGGGTCGGCGCGCCCTCGACGATGATGGCGGGATCGACGGGCAGGCCCGCGTCCCGCAGGGCGGACGTGTATCCCTCGAGCCGTTCGCGGCCCGTGGAGGTCCGCGTGCTCGTGCAGATCATCGCGATGCGGCGATGCCCGAGCGACAGAAGATGCTCGGTCGCCATCCGCAGGCCGCGGACGTTGTCGTTGGAGACGTAGTCCGCCTTGACCCCGGCGACGCGGCGCGACAGGAAGACGAAAGGAATGCGCAGCGCGTTGAGGCGGCGGATCGTGGCCACCGGCGTCCCGATCGCGGGGCAGATGATCAAGCCGTCGACGTTGTACTCGCGCATCGTGTCGATGAACGAGGACTGCTTTTCGACCGACTCATTGTTGTTGCTCAGCAGCGCCATGCGGTCGACCTGGGACAGGCCCTGCTCGGCCGCCGCGGTGAGCTCGGCGAAGTACGGGTTGCTCAGGTCCGTGATCGACACCCCCACGATCAGCGACCGCCGGGACCGCAGGCTGGCGGCGCCGCGATTGTAGACATAGCCCAGCTCGGCCGCCGCCTGCTTGATCCGATCGCGGGTCTCGCTGGCGACGAGCGGACTGTCGCGCATGACCAGGGACACCGTCGCGCGCGAGACGCCCGCGTGCCGGGCGATATCCAGCAGCGTCACGCGCCCGGCCGCCGGGACCGCCTCCTGGCCCTTGGGGGATTTCTTGATGGCTGGCATGGACCGATCCAATCCTGTCGGTAGAGAAGGCCGCCCGCGGCCTCGCGCCGGGGCGGCTCTATTGAGACAGGATTATATCGGGCCGCCGGGACGGCCGCGTCCGCGGCGCCACGCAAGCCCCGAGCCGCGGCCCGCGCAAGCCGGCGGCCGGCTTGCCGGGCGCTCAGGCGCCCAGATACGTCCGGCGCACATAGTCGTCCTCGATCAGGTCCGCGGCCCTGCCCTCCAGGGCGACCGCGCCGTTCTCGAGCACATAGCCGTAATCCGAGATCCCGAGGGCCGCATAGGCATTCTGCTCGACGATCAGCACCGTGCGCCCCGTCCCGGCGATGCGCCGGATGTCGGCGAACATCTCGGTCGTGAGCTTGGGCGAGATCCCCATCGAGGGCTCGTCGAGCAAGAGGAGCGAAGGGTCGGACATCAGGCCGCGGCCGATGGCGAGCATCTGCTGCTCGCCGCCCGAAAGGACGCCGCCCATCATGCCCGACTTGGCCTCGAGCACGGGAAAGAGCGCATAGACCTCATCGAAGGCGCGCGCCAGGCCCGCGCGGTCCTTGCGGCGCACATAGCCGCCGACTTCGAGGTTTTCGCGCACCGACATCGTCGCGAAAATGCGCCGGCGCTGCGGCACGCAGGCCACGCCCATGCCGATGATGGCCTCGGTCGATTTCCCGGCGATCGACACGCCATTCAATTCCACCGTCCCGGCGGCCGCCTGGAGGCGTCCCATGATGAGGTTCAGGGTCGTGGATTTTCCCGCGCCGTTCGCGCCGATGAGCGACACGACCTGCCCCTGGACGACCCGGATGCCGACGCCGAACAGGACCTGGGCCTTGCCGTAATAGGCGTCGGCCCCGCGAACGTCGAGCACCACGCGGCCAGCCGCGCAAGCGTCCCCTCGTTCTCGCATGGCGGCTGCCGGCCTCATCAGAACTTCACCAGTTCCTTGATGACGGGATCGCCATGCTCGAGTTCGACGATGTAGACCTGGTGATTGCAATCGCCATTGGCGACGCAATGGTAGTTGGCCAGGACCCCCTGGTACTGGACCTTGCCGAAGGCCTCGCGGATCTTGGCGGGATCCAGCGAGCCCGCCAGGCCGATGGCCCGCGCCATCAGGTAGGTCGCGTCATAGTAGGTCGCGCCGTAGAGTTCGGGCTCGGCCTTGTAGCGCGCCTTGTACTTCTTGATGAAGCCCTGGACCCCGGCGTCGGGATTGGAGGTGACGAAATCGCTGGAGCTGATGGCGCCCTCGCCCGCCTCGCCGGCCAGTTTCACGAAGACGGGCTGGCTCAGCGACGTGCTGCCCGCGAACTTCATCCCCAGCCCGAGCTGCTTGGCCTGCCGCACGATCAGCGCCGCCTCATTGTCGTGGGTCCACATGATCACCAGTTTCGCGCCGGCATCGTGGAGCCGCGCCAGTTGCGCCGAGAAATCCTTGTCCTCGGCATTGTGCGTCACGACCGCCACGGGCTTGATGCCGACGTCCTCGATCGCCTTGATCACGCGGTCGCCGCCCCCCTTGCCGAAATCGTCATTGATGTAGAGCACACCGATCTTGTCGATCTTGAGCGTGCTGCGGGCATAGGCCACCAGCGCCTTGGCACCGACGATGTCGTTGGCGCGATTCCGCAGGACGGTCTTGCAGCCGGATTCGGTGACCGGCACGCCGCTGGCGCCCGTGATCGACACGGCCTTGCCGCAGTAGATGTTTTGCGTGGCCATCTGCGCCACGGAGAAATGCGGCCCCAGGAACGCGGTGACGTGGTCGACCTTGAGCAGGCGATTGATGGCGTTGATGGCGACATTGGGATTGTCGGCCTGGTCGTCTTCGAAGACGACCTTCAGCGGCTTGCCCAGCACGCCGCCCGCCGCGTTGATCTCGTCGACCGCGAGGTCGACCCCCTCCTTGAAATAGCGCCCCAGATTCGCGCGCGGCCCGGTCAACGGCGCCGAGGCGCCGATCGTCACCACATCGTCGGCGGCCATGGCGCCCGTCGCGGGCGCGCCCAGGCACAGCGCGCAGGCGGCGGCCAGCAGCGAGCGGTGGAATATCCGTTTCTTCATTGTTGTCTCCTGAAATGGGTCGATCTCACGACCTCGTCTGAAAAACACATCACGCCGTCCTCGCCTCGAAGTCGTAGCCGGCGCGCTCTCCAAGATAGGCCTCGATCACTTGCGGGTCGGCCTGGATCCGGGCCGGCGGACCCTCGGCGATGGCCTGGCCCAGGTTGAGGACCACGACGCGATCGCACATCGCCATGACGAGCTTGATGCGATGCTCGATGACGAGAATGGAAGTCCCCTGGGCGCGCAGCCGCTGCAAGGTGTCGGCCAGCTCCATGACCAGGCCGCCGCGCAAGCCGGCCGCGGGTTCGTCGAGCAGCAGCAGGCGCGGGCGCGTGACCATGGCGCGCGCCAGCTCCACCATGCGGCTCTGGCCGAACGAGAGGTCGCCCGCGCGCCGGTTCGCCAGGAAGGCGACGCCCATGTCCTCGAGCGCCCGCAAGGCCGCGTCGCGCGCCTCCCGTTCATACCGGGCACCGCGCCCCTCGCCGTTCCAGGCGAGCATGACGTTTTCCAGGACCGTCATCGATTCCCACAGGCGGACGTTCTGGAAAATCCTCGAAACGCCGAGCCGGTGGATTTTCCAGGCCGGCAGGCCGGTGATGTCGGTGCCGCCGAGCGTGATCCTCCCGGCATCCGGGCGGACCACGCCGGAACACACGTTCACGAAAGTCGACTTGCCCGATCCATTGGGGCCGATCAGCCCGAGGATCTCGCCCTCGCGCAGATCGAAGCCGACGTCCTGCAAGGCATAGATCCCGCCGAAGTGCTTGGCGATGCCGCGCACCGACATCAGCACCGGGGCGTCGGCCGCCGGCGCGGCGAGCCGGAGGACCGCGCCGGCCGCTGCCGCCGGACCGGACGCCGCCGCACCGGCCCCCGCCGGACCGGGCCTCGCGCCCGAGATCGACAAGATTCCCTCCGGCTGCCGCTCATGCTCGGCGAGGGGCAGCCACGGCGCAAGCAGCCAGTCCGCGACGACGCCCAGGCCGCGCGGGGCCACCAGCAGGATGATCACCACGCCCAGGCCGAAGGCCGCCATGTAGAACAATTGCAGGTCGCGCAGGGCCTCCGGCAGGATCGTGATGGCGGCGGCGCCCAGCAAGGTGCCGCCGATCGAGCCCAGGCCGCCCAGGACCGACATCAGGATGATCTTGATGCTTTCGATGATGAGGAAATTGTTGGGCGAGATGAACCCGTTCATCAAGGCGTAGAGCCCTCCGGCGAGCGCGCCGAAGACGCTGCAAAGCACGAACGCCTGGACCTGTATCGCGCGCGAATCGACGCCCATGGACTCGGCCGCCAGCTCGTCGTCGCGCACCGCCCGCATCTGGCGGCCCGGCTTGCGCCGGTACAGGCGCAGGGCGAGGGCGTACGCCGCGACCATCAGCAGGAAGATCGGCAGATAGAGCCGATGGTCGGCGTCCGGCCCCGGGAATCCCCAATCCGAGCCCGGGATGTCGCGCAAGCCCATGGGGCCGCCCGTCAGCCAGGACTCGTTCAGGGCGACCAGGCGAAAGATCTCGTTCAACGCGAGGGTCACGATGGCCAGGTAGTGGCCCTTGATCCGCATGGACAGCAGGCCCAGGGCGACGCCCACCGCCGCCGAGAGGAGCAGCGCCGCGCCCAGCGCGACCCACCACGGCCAGGCCAGCAGCATCATCGCCAGCGCGGTCGTGTAGGCTCCCACCCCCATGACGGCGGCCTGCCCCAGGACGATCAGCCCGGTCATCCCCGTGGCGATCGTCACCCCCAGGGCGGCGATGGCCGCGATCCAGGCGAGATTGAGCACATGCAGCCAGTAGCCGCCGATGCCGTCGAAAAAGGGCAGCGCGGCAAAGACGAGGAGCAGTGCCAGCAGCGTCAGTTTGCGCAAGGTCATCGGTGTCCTCGGCTCAGGCACGATCCGCCGTGCGCTCAGGCAGGATGCCCTCGGGACGAATGACCAGGAAAATCAGCAGGAAGACGAAGGCGATGGCGTCCTTGTAAGTCGCCGAGATCATGTAGGCGCCGATGTTTTCCCCGACGCCCAGGATCAGGCCGCCCAGGATCGCCCCCGGTATGCTGCCGAAGCCGCCGATGATCATCGCGATGAAGGCCTTCAGCCCGACCAGGGACCCCATCTCGGTCGTGACGAAGAACAGGGGCGCGAGCAGGATGCCCGCCAGGGCGGAAAGCACGCTGGCATAGGCGAACGCGCCGGCGAGGACTTTTTGCACGGGAATGCCCATCAGCACCGCCGTATCACGGTCGATCGCCACGGCGCGCATGATCTTGCCCGCCAGGGTCTTCTTGAGCGCCACGGTCTGCAGCAGGGTCAGCGCCAGCACCACGCCCAGGATCAGGACGTGCTGCCATTCGATGGCGACGCCCATGACCGTGAAGCTCGCGGTGCCCAGCGGGCCGGCATACATCAGCGGTTCCGGGCCATAGAGGATGCGGGCCATTTCCTTGAGGAAGATGCCGACCGCGACGGTCGAGATGATCGCGACCAGCGGCCGCTGGTTCTGCAGGCGGGCGAATACCACGCGCGTGAACACCGCGCCCAGCAGGGCCATGAGGACCGCGGAGGCCAGGACCGCGACGACGAAGGGAAAGCCCAGCGCGGTGATGAAGGTCGCCACGAAGATATAGGCGGCGAACGTCACGAACTCGCCCGCGGCGAAGTTCACGATGGCCATCGTGTTCCATACGAAGGCGTAGCCGATCGCGACCAAGGCATAGATCGCGCCCATCGCGAGGCCGCTGATGATGATTTGTCCTAGCACGTCGCGCCTCCGCTGGCCGGCAGGCTTTCCGCCATCCTCAGGATCGCCACCATCCCGGGATCGTCCATGCCGACGGATTTCTCCGAGAACATGCGCGCCCGCCCGGTCCGGCTCGGCTTTTCCCGGAACTCATCGAGCGCCCGCGCGGCCGCGGCGCACGCCGCGCGCGCCGCCTGTCCTTCATCGTCCAGGCCCCGCAAGGCGTCGGCGATCGCCTGGATCGAATCGAGCATGGTCTTGTCCCCGAGGCTCGCCCCGCCCCGCGAGGAGAGCGCCTGCACCGTGCCCGACAGCAGCTCGGCGACATCGGCGACCTCCAGCGCCCGAAGGGGCGCCGCCCGCCTGGCGGCATCCAGGAACGCCACCGCGAGCAGCGTGCCGAAGCTCGAGCCCGAGGCGCGGGCGCAAGCCTGCGCGCTCGAGCGGAAGACCTGTTCCAGCGAATCCGGCATCCCCGCCAGCCCCGCCTCGACGTTGCGGGCGCACTTGTCCAGCGTCGCGCCCAGGTCCCCGTCCCCCAGGCGGCCATCCAACTCGTTCAGCTCGTCCTTGGCGGCCATCATCGCCTCGGCCCAACGCGCCAGGCCCGCCTTCAGGTCCCTCGCATCCATCTCAGGCGATCCAGAAAGGACTGCGCGCGGGCGCGCGCAGCAATGCCTCGAGCTCGCCATCCAGGCGCATGAGGGTGATCGAGGCCCCGGCCATCTCCATGGACGTCGCATAGCGGCCCACCCAGGGCAGCGCCGGCTCGATTCCCTTGCCGGCGAGCACCTGGGCCACGCGCCGGTACATGATGTAGAGTTCCTCCGCGGGCGTCGCCCCCAGGCTGTTGAGCAACACGGCCACGCGATCACCGCGCGCGGCGTCCAGCTCGGGCAGCAGGTGTTCCAGCATCTCGTCGACCAGCTCGTCGGCGGTCTTGAGCGCACCGCGCCAGATGCCGGGCTCGCCGTGGATCCCCATGCCGAACTCGACCTCGTCCTCGCCGATTTCGAAGGTCGGCCTGCCCGACTCGGGCACCGTGCAGGGCGTCAGGGCGACGCCGATCGAACGGCATGCCAGGGCCGCCTTTTCCGCGGCCGCATGGACTTCGGCCAGAGAGCCGCCGGCCGCCGCGCGGGCGCCGGCGACCTTGTAGGCATAGACCAGCCCCGCGACCCCGCGCCGCTTGTCGCGCTCGGCCGCCGGCGCGCTCGCCACGTCGTCGGCCACGCGCAGCGACATCACCTGCCGCCCTTCGAGCTCCAGCAGCTCTTGGGCCATGTCGAAATTCATGCGGTCGCCGCCATAATTGCCATACAGGGCCAGCACCCCCTCCCCGCCGTCGGCGGCCCGCAGCGCGAGCTCGCAGTCGGTGACGCGAGGACCGGCAAACACATCGCCCACCGCGCAGGCGTCCAGCAAGCCCTCGCCCACATAGCCCAGAAAGACCGGCAGGTGGCCCGATCCCCCGCCGGTGACGATGCCCACCTTGCCCTCGACCGCGCCGTCGCGGCGCGCCAGCACGCGCCTGCCCTCGCCCAGCAGGCGGTAGCTGCCGGCATGGGCGGCGCAAAGCCCTTCGAGCATCTCATCGACGTAGGCGCCTGGCGCGTTCAAGAGCTTTTTCACGGCAATCCCCCTCAGACGTCCCGCAAGGGCTGCAATGCCCGGGCGATGGCCGCCTTTTGCGCCTCCGACACGCGCATCATCGGCGCGCGGGGCTGGAACAGCGACACCCCCTGCAGGTGTTGCGCATACTTGACGCAGGCCGGCAGATTGTCGTGGCTGAACGTGTTCCACAGCGTATTGAGCTTGAAATGCAGCTCGCGCGCGGTCTCGTGGTCGTTGGCCCGCACGGCCGCATGCAGCCGGACGACCGCAGCCGGCACGGCGCTGGTCAGCGCGGTCACCGCCCCGTGCATGCCCAGGCAGAAGCCGGGATACAGCAAGGCATCGACGCCGGACACGACCAGGCTTTCGGGCTTGCCGAGCATCAGCAGGTCGGAGATCGACTTCAGGTCGCCGCCGCTTTGCTTCATGCCGACCACGCCGGGCACCTCGTCCATGATGCGCAGCATGAGGTCCACGCCGAGGTAGTTCCAGGGAATGACGTTGTAGATGAGGATCGGGATATTCGTCGCGGCGTGGATCGCGCGGAAATGCTCGATCGTCGCCTCGGCGTCCGGCTTGAACAGATAGTGCACCGGCGTCACCTGCAGGGCGGCGACGTCCATGCCCCGCAGGCTGCTTGCGCGGTTGATCGCATCCCGCGTGCTCTGGACGATCAGGCCGGCGACGAACGGCACCCGTCCCGCCGTCGCGTCGTGCGCCTCGCGCATGACGGTCTCGTACTCGGGCACCGTCAAGGTGTGGCCCTCGCCCGTGCTGCCGCCCGCGACCACGGCACGCGAACCCGCCTCGATCACGAAATCGATCTGCTCCTTGAGCCCGCCCTTCACGAAATTGCCCTGGGCATCGAAAGGCGTGGTGACCGGCGGCAGGACCCCGGTCAAAGTGTGGCGCAAGGAGGGAGCGGAGGGTGTGTTCACTGCAAGTCCTTTGAGGCGATTGGAATGGAATTCCGGTATCCGATATTTGATTCCATATTCTGTCGCAAGAGCGCCTCTCCACGAATAGGGAATAACCCTGGATTGTTATTCCGGATTCCGGGATTGGTACAATACTGTTTTCAACCTGACAAGCCGCGAAATGACCGAGCCCCAAATCGCACTCGTGACGGACCCGAAAAGCCGGATACAGGCCTTCGAAAGGATGATGGACATCCTCGGCGCCTTCTCCACCGTCGACCGCGAGCTGAGCCTCGCCCAGATCGCGCAGAAAGCCGGCCTGCCGCGCGCGACCACGCACCGCATGCTGGCGGCCCTGCGGGAAATCGGCTTCATCCGGCAGGAGGCGCGGACCGGCCACTACGGCCTCGGCATACGCCTGTTCGAGCTGGGCAGCCTCGCGCTGGCCAATCTCGACCTGATCCGCGAAGCCAAGCCCTTCATGGACCGGCTCTCGAGGCTCATCGGTGAATCCGTCCACCTGGGCGTATTCGACGGGCATGGCGTGGTCGTGGTCGAGCGCGAGGAGCCCCAAGAGCGCGCATCGCCGCGCGATCTCGTGGGCACGGAATCCAGCCCCGCCTACTGCACCGGCGTGGGCAAGGCGATCCTCGCCTTCCAGCCGCAGGCGGTGATCGAGCGCACGCTCGCCGCCGGCATGCGCGCGTACACCACCAATACCCTGACCACGCCGGAGGCGCTGTACGAGGACCTCAAGCGGACCCGCGAGCGCGGCTACGCCATAGACAACGCGGAACACCAGATCTGGGTGCGATGCATCGCCGCGCCGATCCGCAACGCGACCGGCCGCGTGTTCGCCGCCGTCAGCGTCACCGGCTCGGCCGAGCGGATCACCGAGAGCCGGACGGCGCAACTGTCCGAACTCGTGATCCAGACGGCGAATTCGATTTCCCGGCACATCGGGTTCGTGCCCGAGGAAGCCGCCGCCCGATAAGGGGCCGCCCCCCAAAAAATCTCGTTACCCTCCCCGCTCAAAGGGGGACAAAACATCTCTGAAATGTAACGTCGTCCTTGCGGGCGGGCGGCGCCTTTCCCCGTCGCGGACCGCCCCGTTTTCCCGGCCGCGCGCCGTTACATTCATTCATGGCTCGCTTTGACAGCGCCTGCCCGAAACCTTACGTTGAATCCAGCCGATCCGAATCCGTATCGGCCATCGCCGCGAAGCGCGCCGGCCGTGCGTCGGCCGCCGCCGGCATACTGAAAGAGAGGCCACCATGAACAACGACATCATCGCAGGCAAGTGGAAGCAACTGGCCGGAAAGGCCAAGGCGGTATGGGGAGAGATCAGCGACGACGAGCTCGCACGCACGGAAGGCAATGCCGAGCGCCTGGCCGGCCTGGTCCAGGAGCGTTACGGCAAGACCAGGGAACAGGCGCAAAAAGAGGTCCGGGACTTCTTCGACAGCAATCCGTGAATCATCCGCCACCGGGAGAAGCCGACATGTTGCACTACGCAGTGGTTTTCTTCGTCATCGCCATCATCGCGGCGATCCTGGGCTTCGGCGGCATCGCCGCCGGCGCCGCGAGCATCGCCAAGATCCTGTTCTTCGTTTTCCTGGCGCTGGCGTTGCTGTCCATCCTGGGCGGGATATTTCGCAGATAGGGGATCGGGGCGGCCTCCGAGGCGCCCCTTCCTCCCGAATCGTAATGGACCAGGAGCATTGAAATGGAATTTCGCAAAGTGATCATCGCCGCCTCGCTGGGGGCGGGCATCGTCTTCGCGCCCATGGCCTTCGCCGCCGGCGCCGACGCGGACCAGGAGCGGCAGTCCGTGGGCGACTACGTGGCCGACGCGGCCCTGACCACCAAGGTCAAGGCCGCCATCATGGCCGACAAGGACCTGAGCGTCCTCGACATCTCCGTCGAGACCAACAATGGGGTCGTCACCCTGAGCGGCAGCGTGGGTACCGATGCCGAAGCGGACCACGCGACCACCGTGGCGCGCGGCGTCGAAGGCACCAAGCAGGTCGAGAACCACATCACCGTGGACCCGGCCAAGAACAAGCCGGCACCGTCGATGCCGCCCAACGCCCCGGCCGGCGGCATGGCCCCCTCGGGACCGGCCGCGCCCGCGGCGGGCGGCAGTGGGCAATGACTGCCGAATGAGGCCCGCGGCCTTCGGGCCGCAGCATGCGAACGCCCGCGGTTTGGCGAGGCAGGAATCAGGACCGCCCGCCCATCGCCCTTTCGATCTTCTTGTCGGTGTCGTACTGGCTGAGCGCATAGACGGCCCAGATCGCCGCGGGGATCCAGCCGATCAGCGTCACTTGCAGGATCAGGCAGATGATCCCCGAAAAAGGCCGGCCGATGGTGAAGAACGCCAGCCAGGGCAGCAGCAGGGCAATGATGAGGCGCATGTCGCGGTCCCGTAAGAAAGGATGAAGCGGATATTCTAGCGGGAGACGCCGGCGGGCATGGGGCTGGGCGTGTGAGGGCATGGAAGGAAGCGGTTAGGCCGCCTTCCGCTGCCCGATAAGCAGGCCCGTCTTGGCGTCCACGGAGTAACCAGCCTCACGCAGAGCGATGAGCACGTCACTCAGATGAAACCCATCCAGCGGCAGGTGAAGCTGGATCGCCTTCCGCAGAACGCGGGCATAGACGTGACTAGGATTGCGAGCATCGAGACTCAGCGATGCGATTGCCTCGGCGATCAGCGTCGATGGTGTGTCGGTCGAAACCAAACAAACATCGGGAAGGTCCTCGCCCCTCCCCGGCTTACGCACTGTCATCACCAGATCGACCGTCACGACGCTTTCGGAGCCGGAAGCGAGTCCCTTTACGGAACGCTGTCCTTTATCCAGAACCGAAACGTGAACTGGAACTGGATCAAAACCGGATTCGCGCAGCGCTCGCTGGACCATGCCCCACACACTGCCACTGCTGCTGCCGAAGACGACAGACATGTAGCCGCCTGAACGAAGGACCCGAAAACTCTCAGAGAAAGCCGCAGTCAACAATGCCTCATAGCGCTCCGCCGATCCGGATTTGCGCTTGCCAGTCGTATGTACTACTGCTTCGTTCGTAGGATCGGTCACTGCCCCAAGCCATGCCTCATGGAAAAGGTTCATGTCACTGTAGAAAATGTTCGATCCGAACGGTGGATCAGTGTAGACGTAGTCGATCGACTCAGCCTCGAGGTGAGAGAGGTCCGATGCGGATGTAATGGTGTATCGGACGGCAGGCTCACCGGAACCGCCATCGAACAAATCTCGCGTACGATACAACTCCTCATCAGCGCGGACGGATGCGTCAACTTTTCGCTGAAAGAGCTCGAAGACATTCCACTCGTAGTAGACGGGAGCTATGTAGTAAGTCTGGTTCTGAGCGTTAAGGGGACGCTTGGGGCTCCACTGATAACGTCGGGAGGCGCGAGCAAGAATCGCGGTGAAGCAGAAACGCAGCTTTTGCTTCACCCTGACATTGGCAACCTCGTTGATGGCCGTCCATAGCTCGTAGAGCGCGATGGCGTTCCGCGCCGAGAAAAAAGCCTTGGTCTCGGTCAAACCTGCTTTGCCAAGCCCTGAGCGGCTAAACATCTCACGTTGCTCGCTGATCGGCAACGACGGAATCCTGGTTTGGCGAGGATCCTGTATCGCAGTCTGAATGCGCTCACGGTCCAGGTCGCTCACGGCCTGCTCAGTGAGCCGGCGGTTTTCCCCATTGACGACCACCTGCACGGGAACGTCGGTATCGCGCGTCCAACGCCGCTTGACAAACGCATGCTTGCAAGCAGGACAGGACTGGGGAGGCCCACCGGTTGGCGATACGTGCTCAAAAAAAACAAGGGGCGTTGAACATTGCGGACAACGGTAGGTAAACGACCAGACCGTGCGGACCATTTCAACCGGAGCCATATCGGATGCCCGCTCTGTTTGATAAAAATCACCCAGCCTTTTTCGAGCGGCAGCCAGAACGTTGTCGGCAGTTTCTTGCAGGACACGCGAATCGACTCGCGTGAGGTAGCCGGTCGCGATGTGCTTGCCAAGCTCGGAGATGTCGCTCAGTTCCGCACGTCGTCCGGCACGTGCCGCTGCGAGTCCGGTCATGCCCGAGCCCGCGAAGAAGTCCAGCACGATATCGCCAGGTTTGGTGAACGCCTCAATGAACGGCAGGACCGCCCCGATGGGGATCTTCGTGAGATAGGCGTGGCAATTGTAAACAGCGTCTGTACGAGGAACGGTGAGGCTCTCGGGAAGCTGTGCGAGGGAATCGAGCATGGTGAGGACGTTTTACAGATGGTAGACGTATAGTCTGTAGACGAAAAAGTAACATGTCACTACCGTTTTGACAATAACTATCGCCAGGAGGTGCGCCATAGCCAGTCAGGACCCAAAGCAGATCGTCGCCGCCAACCTGCGCCGCCTGCGCCTTGCTGCAGGTCTCTCGCAGGAGGAGTTGGCGGCCCGCGCCGGACTCCACCGAACCTATGTCAGTTCGATCGAGCGGGCGCAGCGCAATCTCACTCTGGAGAACATTTTCAGTCTCGCAAACGGGCTAGGTGCGGACGCCCGCGAACTCCTGACTCCTCTGGCGAACCGCGAAGAAGGTGCGTGATGGGCTTCAAGACCGACACGAGCTTCCTTCGGTTTCTCACGATGGGTGCGCGCGCCACTCTGAGTGTGATCGATGAATTGCGCCGGATGGGTTTTGCACCCATTGAGTTGGAGCGGTACTCGACCAGCAACAAGATCTGGTCGACAAAGATCAAGCGGCTGCGGTTGCCAGATCTGCTCTGTGTACAAACAGGATTGCGTGTCGAAGTGCGCGCGAAGGCGAGTCTGGAGATCCGGATGAGCCATGCACCCAATAACGCTGAGCGACACTGGGATGCTGGGTTGCGACCGGAAGACGTGATTGCTCTTGTTCCGTGCCGGGATGTCGAGGGTATGCCCGAAATCGCGGGCGCTCCCGCTTACTTCGGCGTCGACATGCTGCGCGCGTCGGTGGACGCCAAGCAGTTGAGCGCGCTGAAGGCTGCGTCGGAAGGATCCGAGCAGTACCTGACTTGGCCGTCGATAGTATCAAGCCGGCCCGGCCGTGTGCTTTGGTGCGACAGCGAACGTCTAGCTGTTGAATGGGGCGGCGATGGAGGCCCTCTGCGTCGATACACATACACATTGCGAGGCAAGCGAAGCTATGTGGCTGCAGGGCAAGGCTTTGCGGCAAACACGGCCATCTTGGCCGGCACACCAACTGGATTCGCCGATCTGACGCCGTACTGTAATCAGCGGTACCAACCCCTGGATGCCCTGCGCAGTGCAAACATCATCGATCGGTACTCCGCTGCAAAAGCCATCGCGTTTCGTCCCGACCTCGGCGATGCAGCTCGGCCAGTCCTGGAAGCGATGCTCAACAAAGAAAAGGACGGAAGGCTCGCCCTGGAAATTGCCGGCACGGCGTCGTCGCTTGGCGTGCAAGCCGGTCTGGACCATATCCACCAGGCCCTCTGGAATGGCGAGGAGGCACAGTTGAGAATGGAGGCGGCCTTGATCGCAACAGAAATCGGCATTCGTTCCGGGCGTGAGGGGATCGCCACCTTGCTTGCGGAGGTCGCTGGAAATCGCAGGAGCTTTCAGGGCGATGAGGTGCGTCAGGCCGCCGCGTGGGGCTTGGGGCGGGCGGGCATACGTCGGTACGATCTACTGTTGGATCTGTTAACCGATGAAGAAGAAGATGTGGCGCTCCAAGCTATCGCGGCCTTCGGTTCCGATACGCAGGAACCTGTCGTGCGCGAGTTGGTAACGCGACTTGGAAATCGTTCCTTGCGTGGAGCAGCCGCTGCGTCCGAGACTCTGCGCATCATTGGTGGTCCTGTCGTCTTGCGCTTGCTGATCGAAGCGGCGCGCCAGCAGCATCATGGACGACCATGGGTGTTGGCAACGATAGGGCGGTTACCCGCAGAGTCTGTACGCGCGGCCCTCGCTGGCGATGCTTTGCTGGCAGAGGTCGAGCCATTGCTGCTCGTCTCATCAGGGAGCTGGCTATCGCCCGAGAACACAGCAACCAGTCTGGGGTTCTTGTTAAAACAGAACTGACGCGCTCCACTACGGACAGCTTGAATTGCTCGTCGTACTCCGACATGAAAAACACCCCAAAGGTTGGATCGGTGTCCGACTTCTGGGGTGCAGTTCAACCAAGGCGGCTTTTTTGCGGCTGCTCAGGCAGGCACCGCATGAGCAGGCTCGACATCCAGCTCGCGCCCCGAATGCTCGGCCTGCCATAGCTCATAATCGGCCTGCATATGCATCCACATGATGGCCGTCGGTGCCGGAATCCACTTCGACAGGCGGATGGCTAGATCAGGCGTCACGCCCGAGCGGCCATTGATAAAGCGCGAAAACTGAACACGCGACACACCGAGCTGTTCGGCGGCCTGCGTCACCGTCAGGCCCAGTTCCGGCAGGATATCCTCTTTCAGGATGCTGCCCGGATGCGGGGGATTGTGCATCTGCATAATCATGCTCCTAGTGACAGTCCCGATAGTCCACCAAAACGGAGTCCTGCCCATCGAAGGCGAACGTCAACCGCTAGTTCCCGTTGACCCACACCGACCAATGCCCTTGCAGTTCGGCGCCGTGCAAAGGGTGCAGCCGTCAGCCTGGCATATTCATGTCTTCGGGCTTGGCCGCTCGGTTCAAGACGAGCAATTGGCGCCGGAGCTTGCCAGCATGTGCGGCCTGAATCTCGGCTCTCGAGCCTGTCTCGAAGAATAGCTGGATGCCTTTGCGGCGGAAGCTCTTGATCACGTCTGCATTGTATCTTGTATAGATACACGATGCAATTCCATTTCCGTTTGGGCCGGCAGGGGTATCCCCCCTAGGAATAAACCACTATCAAAGTTTTGCTTGACGCTATTAGCAAAATTTTGCTGGAGTACCTCCAACACCTCACCGAACAGCCCAGACCACAGGGATGCTCGGTTCAGCCCCGCCGTGCGGGGAACACGTTGGATATGGCACTGACGGACAGATCCGTCACGGTTCAGCCCCGCCCGTGCGGGGAACACGAGCCAGTCAGTGTTGGAATATCGGCAAGTCACCTTGAAACCCCTCAGATGTCAGCGTTTCGCAGACCAGCGATGCGACCTACAGTGGAGTCATGGAAATGGAAACGACCAAAACTGAGCGCCTGCTCAGGCAGGCCAAAGAGATTTGCCAGGCCGTGACGGACCGCGTGGAGGTGTCCGACGACCTGCTGTGCGCGGTGTTCCGCAGGCTCGAGTTGGAGCTCGACCTGGCGGCGGACGACATCGACGATGCGATGGACGAGGCGCGGTTCGGGTCGGTGCATTGACGTGGGGTCAATGCCAATACGGGAGGCCGGCTCCAGGCTCTTAGAATCGGGGAACCGACCCACCGAATTTTTGAGCGAGGAACCGACCATGGACGAGACACTGGAACTGACCGGCGTCATATTGATGGGCACAAAGCTGCATGCCAGGTTGAGGACAGCCATCCAAGATGGCGATGTGTCGCACAGCCTGGAGGCCGTCGTGATCTTGGAGTATCCGGGGGAGGACATCATGGACATCACCTTGCGTCAGATTGAGGCGGACGCGAGGAACCGCCTTGCGCTTGGCGAAAGACCCTTGTAATCGGCCCGCCGTTTCGCGCATCCTTGACCACTTCGTTGCGCACGATGACGGCGATGGCTTTCTCGTCGAATCGACGATGGGCGTCCAGCGCCGGCCGGATCAGCCACAGAACGATGCGGGCGTAGAGGTTACGCATGGGAGAGCCCCTTGGAATCGCAGGACAGGCAGAACGCCATGTGGACATGCATCGGGACGTGATATTCGATGATCGTCACCTTGAGGGGGCCGGGCGACTCGGTGACCGCGACGCGCTCCATCAGGCCGCGATCGATCAGCTTCCGGACGGTGCGCCTTTGGGGCTGCGGCCAAGGCGATCCGTCGGGGAAGCGCTGCCCTACCCGCCAGCCTTGGTACAGCAGCAGCCATCCTTGGCGAGGCGTCAGGCCGGAGAAGTCGAGGGAACTAGACATTGGCGGGTTCCTTGAATGGCGCGATGTTCTCGCCAGATGTCGCGGCATCCTTGGCTTCCTCTTCGTTGATGATGTCAATAACGAGGCGAGCGCATGCGTCACAGATGTCCCCGTCATCACCGAACACCACCCGCTCGACCTGGAACTGGCTTTTCCTACAGAAGTTGCAGAAGTGCACGGTCATTTGCTTACGCATTGGCGGGTTCCTTGGCGAGCGCCTCCCAGGCCCGATACACCTTGGGCTTGGCGAAACGCAAGGTTTTCTTGCGAGATTTCGGAACACCAGTCAGCCGCCATTGCGACACAGCCCCAGTCGTGATCTCAAAAAACTCCGCTACCTTCGATGTTCCGCCAAAGGCGTCAATCAGGCCGGAATCGGGGTGAGGTTTCTTGTCCATGCCATAAATCTTAGTAGACTAAGAATACAAAGCGAGCGATCTCACAGCCAACTAAGACAAAAATTGTTTAGCCTACTAAGATGACTTTTCAGGCCAGGATCACCGCTGCGTTCCAGGAAGAGAATCGCCGCCGCAAGGAGGCTGGCGAACCGCGCCTAACGAAAACGCATCTTTGGCAAGCGGCCAAAGTGACATCAGCCGCCGTCACTTTCTGGTTCAACGGCGCCAACGCCGCCGATCTGGACACCTGCATGAAGATCGCGCCACTGATGCGCATACAGGGCCAATGGTTGTTCGATGGAACAGGGCTGAAGCACGAGGTCACGGATGATGGGGGCAACGAAGACCACGCCCCCATACGGCTCGTAGACGCTAAAGCATCAGCCGGCAAGGGCCAGATCGTTTTTTCCGATGACGTCACCAAGATCTTGATGTTCCGCCGCGACTGGTTGGCGAAGAACGACGCCAAACCAGAATCCACCATCGGCTTTGAGGTAGACGGCGACTCGATGACGGATCTGCACATCATCGATGGCTCGGTGGTGCTGGCCAACCGCAGGCGCACAGACCCCATATCGAAGCGTGTCTATGTCGTCTGGATCAACGGGGAATTGTTCGTCAAGCAGCTAATCAAGCATGAGGGCGCCTGGTGGGCCAGGTCGCACAATGCAGCCAAGGCCAAAGCCTATCCAGACATCCTGATCGACGACCCGGCGGCCCGGATCGTGGGCCGGGCCTTCTGGTGTGGCTTTAGCCTTTGATTGTTTTGACTTCACCCCATCAAAACGACTTGTATTGATTTGCCCGTCAGGTAACCAACCATGATGTCTGTATGGATATGTGAGGGAAGGATGAGACTGATTGCGATTGTGGCGGTCGCCATTCTGTTGGCCGGGTGCGCCGCCCAGCGCCCACAGATGACACGAGCACAGTACCTGGAGATGACACAACGGACGTACGCGGACAAGTCGCCGGACGATGTGTTTGCCGCCGCCGAAAAGCTATTCAGGTTGGCCGACGGAGACGACTTTAGTTTTTCCCACAGCGAGGACTCCATGGTCGCCACCCGGCCATGGCTGGTATATGTCATCTTGGCGGCCACCATGGGCACGGACTCCTGGACGGTGCGCGCCAGAGAAACAGCAGCCGGGGCCAATGTCCATGTGGCCCTGAACACTTCTATGGGCAACGTGCTACCCATACCCACGACCGGCGGCGACATGACGGTCGGGGGCATGCCGTCCATGGCGGGCAACGTCCAAGGCACAGCCATTTACGACGTGTTCTGGGCGCGCATGGACTACCTGCTGGGTAAGACCGATCATTGGATGACCTGCAAAGAGGCTGACGAACGGGTGAAGACCAAGGTCACATGGGGCTCGAACGAGGCGCTTTGCAATAGTGTCAACTTGAAGGACGAGTTGCCGGAAGGGTTGCGTCCCAAGGAAGGCACATAGGTAGAGTCCCCTGGTGCGGCTTCGGCCTCTGAGAAACCCTGATTGAGTGCTGGCTGATGAGGGGTTACTTTGGGCTAAAGGTAACAAATAATTATGGCGGCGCAGGCGCGAAAAGGCGGATATATGCGTTTTTTGATGTTCTTCATCGCGATACTTATCGCAGGGACCGCGCACACGGCCGAGCCGTCAGGCATCTTAAAGTGCTCGGCAATCACGGACGGCGTAAAGCGCTTGGAATGCTTTGACAATCTCGCCTCATCGGATCAGGCCGAGGCAAATAAGCAGGCCAGCGAAGATCTCGGAGGCCAAACGACATCCGACAACTGGCACACAACAATTAATCAGTCGAAAATTGATGATACGACTACCGTCATCCTACTTACGCCCTCGAAAGACGAGGTTCAGGGGCGGTTTAACAGGACGGCGACCCCCGTCCTGATCCTTCGTTGCTTAGAAAATACGACTTCCGCTTTCATTAATTTTGATGGGCTATTTATGGCCGACAGTGGCGGCTACGGCAGAGTAACTTTCAGGGTTGACAAGACGAAAGCGGTTACTCGGAGTTTTTCTGCGTCGACAAACCACAAAGCGCTTGGGCTGTGGGGCGGCGGCCAGGCTATCCCTTTTATCCAAAACCTCATGGACGGCAGCGCCCTGATCGTCCAGGCGACACCTCATAGCGAATCGCCCGTCACGATGGAGTTTGATATCTCCGGACTAAAAGAGGCCATTCAGCCATTACGCAAAGCGTGTAATTGGTAGGTCGCGCCTTCTGGTGTGGGGTTGGGGTGCGGCAGCATTATTCTTGCCTGGCAGGTAACGAAATTTTAGGTTGATATGGAAGTGTTAGGAGAGAGATTTGAAATTGCTAAAAGAGGAACTGATAGCGCGTCCCGACACACCAGATCCGGAGAGGATTGCCACACAGGCACTAGCACTCAGTAGAAAACATAGCGCCGACGTGCTGCTCTTGAATGGAGACTGCTACAGCGTCATGGAAACCACGGTGCTGGAACAATTACGGCGACGGCGAAAAGATACTGAAAGGCCGAAGAAATTAATTTTTGTCCTAACAACACCCGGCGGCATCCCCGAGACAGCTTACCGAATGGGTCGAGCTATTCAAAACACATATGAGACGAGCGACGCGCTAGTTGGTGGATGGTGCAAAAGCGCTGGTACATTACTGCTCATTTCAGCAAACACACTGATCCTCGGCGACGACGCAGAACTAGGTCCTTTGGATATTCAATTAGCGAAACGCGATGAGTTGAATGAACGCGACTCAGGGCTCGTGATCAGCGAGGCGTTGGCCAATTTAGAGATCTATGCATTTGAATTTTTCGACGAATTTATGCGGCAAATCAAAGATAAAAGCCATGGGCTTGTTACCTTAAAAACTGCGTCGGAAATTTCAGCATCTATTGCAAAAGGACTTTTTGAGCCTATCTATCGACAGATAGACCCCCAAAAAATAGGCGAGATCGCCAGATCAATGGCTGTAGGAAGATCGTATGCTCAACGCCTAAACCTGAAACCAAAAAACCTTCAAAAATACGCATTGGAAAACCTATTGAGAGGATACCCTTCGCATGGTTTTGTCATAGACCGTCAAGAGGCGGCCGAGCTCTTCCATCGGGTTCGAGAGCCCGATAGTGAAGAGACTGCCTTTTTGTTAGAATTGGGTGAGCTAGCGGTTTCACCCAGCCGCAAACCAATAGCTATGTTGTTCAAACACGAGGAAGAAGATCATGAAAGCAAACGTGCCGTCGCCCCTAAAAAAGCCGTCAAGCGCGTCCAAAAGTCAGCGCGCACAAGCTCACGAGCAAGATGACCCTTCCACCCTGGAAGAGATATTGCGCGGAGAGCGAGATAGGCTTCAATTTGCCACTCCTAAAGACCCGTTTTATCGCACGCATGCACATTAAAGCGTAATCCTCCCTCATCAGCCCTCCCCGGAGGGCTTTTTCATGCCTAGGCGCCTTGCTCCATCCCCGGCAACAGGCCACCACGAAACCCAGCATTGGCGCAGGCCCTAGCCGCCTAACCGCCACACCTAGCAGGCCACCCCCAGCCGCGTATCCGTCCGGTGAACACACCTTGAGCCGCATGAGTATCCGATAGAGCATACGTGTCCGCTTAAATATCGTGGACACGTATGCACCAAGAACTCAGTGGCAAGCCACGCCGTCGGCGCCGTACCTATACTCCGCAGTTCAAGACCGACCTGGTCGCCCAGTGTATGGACCCAGCCGTCTCCCTGGCGGCGGTGGCCATCGAACATGACCTGAACCCCAACGTCTTGCGCCGCTGGGTCATCGAGCACGAACGCCTGGGCCTGCATGAGGCCGATGCCCAGTCCGATGGGGATCGCGCCGTGCTGGCGCCCGCGCCCGCGAACTGGCTGCCCTTCGTGCCAGTCCAGACGGTCGCCACCGAACGGCTGTCCGCAACACCGTCACAGCCCGAGGCCCGTATCCCGCTGACGCTCAGCGGCCGAGGCCTGACCCTCACCCTGGACTGGCCGATGACTGAGCACCAGGCGCTGGCCCAGTGGGCACGCCTGGTTCTGGCATGATCCGCATCGACCGGATCTGGCTGGCCGTCGATCCCATGGACATGCGCGCCGGGCTGGATACGACCCTGGCCCGTGTAGTACGTGTGTTCGGTGCCGCACACCCGCATCATGCCTATGTCTTTGTCAACCGCCGTGCCACCCGCATCAAGGTGCTGATGCACGACGGTATTGGCGTGTGGCTGGCGGCCAGGCGTTTGAACCAGGGCAAGTTCGTCTGGCCCACGCCAGGTGGCACGCATCTGGTATTGACCGATGAGCAGGCCAGCGCCCTGGTGCTGGGCCTGCCCTGGCAACGCCTGGGCGACGCCGGAGTCATCGACTGCATCTGAACCTGCAATCGGTGCTGATGCCGATGGTGCGATGCAGCACCTGCTGGCATACTGCCCGCCATGACAGCCGAAGCACCCGACCCACTGCAGGACATGGACGCCGCGCAACTGCGCGAACTGGCGGCCAGCCTCATGCACACGCTCGGGCGCACGCAGCAGGAACTCACCGCTACCAAGACGCTCAACGAGAAGCTGACCTTCGAGATCGCCGCGCTGCGGCGCTTCCGCTTCGGCAAGCGGGGTGAACAGTTGCCACCCGGGGTGCAGGGCAGCCTGCTGGAGGAAGCAGTCGACGAGGACCTGATCGAGATCGAAGCGCAACTGGCGGCCTTGAACCCCAAGGCCGGCCCAGTCGCAATCCCCAAGGATCAACCCAAACGCGCTGCCTTGCCGCCAGAGCTGCCGCGCATCGAGATCCGCCACGAACCGCACAGCATGAACTGCACCTGTGGGTGTCAGTTGAAGTTCGTGCGCAACGAGGTCAGCGAGAAGCTGGACTACACGCCCGGCACCTTTACGGTAGAGCGCCATGTGCGTCCGATCCTGGCCTGTCCGCAGTGCGAGACGATCATCCAGGCCCCGATGCCCGCTTACGTCATCGACAAGGGCCTGGCCACCCCCGGCCTGATGGCCCACGTGTTGGTGGCCAAGTACGCTGATCACCTGCCGCTGCATCGCCAGGAAGGCATCTTTGCCCGGGCAGGTCTGAAGATCGCCCGCTCGAGCCTGGCCGAGTGGGTCGGTGCCTGTGGCTTCGCGTTGCAGCCGCTGGTGGCCGCCCTGCGAGACGAGATCCTGGCGCACCGGGTGTTGCATGCCGACGAGACCCCGGTCAAGTTGCTCAAGCCCGGCAGCCGTGCCACCCACAAGGCCTATCTGTGGGCCTACACCCCGGGTGGGTTCGAAGGCCTGAATGCCGTCGTCTATGACTTTACCGAAGGCCGTGCCGGGGCACATGCCCGGGAGTTCTTCGGAGACTGGACGGGTAGCCTGGTCTGTGACGATTACGTTGGCTACAAGGCCTGCTTTACCCAGGGCATCGTTGAGGTCGGCTGCATGGCGCACGCCCGGCGCAAGTTCTTCGACTTGCACGCGACCAGCCAGAGCCAGGTGGCTGCACAGGCGCTGGAGTCCATCGGCGGCCTGTACGCCATCGAGCGTGAGCTTAAGGACCTATCCCCGGATGAGCGCTTGAGACAACGCCAGCAGGTCGCCAAGCCCTTGGCAGACAAATATCACGAGTGGATGCTGGCCCAGCGCCAGAGGGTGCCGGAGGGTTCGGGGACAGCCCGAGCGTTGGATTACAGTCTGAAGCGCTGGGTGGCGCTGACACGCTACCTGGATGATGGGATGCTGCCCATCGACAACAACCGGATCGAACAACAGATCCGGCCCATCGCCGTGGGCCGCAACAACTGGCTGTTCGCCGGGTCCTTGCGGGCTGGCAAACGGGCGGCTGCGGTCATGAGCCTGGTGCAGTCGGCCAAACTCAATGGCCATGATCCGTATGCCTATCTGAAGGACGTGCTCACGCGCCTGCCCACGCATCCGAACAGCCGCATCGGGGAGCTGTTGCCGCATCGCTGGCAGGCTGCGTGACGCCGTTGATCATCGTCGGTTGAAAGCTGACCCACCATCAGTGCTTCCGCACACACCTGAAAGGCTGCGGCCGACTGTTGGCTGCCGTCAATGTGTGTTCGCCGGACGCTAACCCAGCCGCCCACCGAGGCGGCTTCTATTTGCCTTCGCCGCTCGTCCCTGCTGACGGGCTGGCGATCAACGCCTGCGCACCTGGCGTTTCAACTCCGATCGTTGGCTGGCCTTCTTTGAAGTCTGACCGATCGAAGGACAGGTACTTCCCGACAACCAGGCGCACCCATGTGGGGTAGTTGTATCCCGTGCCCTTGTTGTGATCGATGATGGCACCGACCACCCCACCGAAAAGAATGTTTCCGAACATCCCGCCAGAGGCCCTGGACGTCAGTTGCGCCTGGGCCAGGCCAGCGCCGCTTTCGCAAGAAATGGAGAGGTTCTCGGCTGACTTCCTGACCAGCACCGTGGCTGGCGTCTTGCCCGAGTACGCCCCTTTGTCGTTCTCTAATTGCAATCCATGCCAGCGACTTCTACCCCATCTTGATCCTGTGTCTCTATGCGCACGGACTGGGTCGAATCAGAGGCAATTGAGGCGCAGCCGGTCAAGACGGACAGGGCGCACGAAACCAAGATCATACGGCGCATGTTTCTTCCTCATTTATGACAAACAGAAACATTCTACATCTAGCCGTGTGATCGCTGAGGCGGTGGTTCAGCCCCGCCCGTGCGGGGAACACACTTCAACTAACCGATTGATCCATATAGGAAAAATAGACGCATGAAATCCTACCGAATTTGTTTTTAAAGATCGCCTTCCACCACGGACATCGGCAAGCCGTGGCTTGGCGCCAGGGCGCTGCAGCATGCGGGATGCATCATCACGCCAGGAAAAACCGGCGACGCGGGCGGTGTCCGCAACCTCGTGGAGGCCGTATATGGTGCGAATGCCGAAACCATTCCCCCCGCCTTGCAGCGCGCCACGACAGAGCAACTGGGCAAGGACTACGCCCACGAAAACCAGGCGCACTTCAACCAGCTCAAGCTGCACGCAGGCTATTGTGCCGACAGCAGCCGGCACTGGTTCGAAGATGATCGCGTTCCGACCCGGTTGGGAGACGCCAGTGCGATGGTCTATCTGGCCCTCGAGTGCAATGGGGAACTCCAGCCCCTACGCAACGACCTCGGCCACGCATGGGAAAACTCGGCCGTGCGGATCGATCAACGGCATGCCGCGGCTTTGGCACCCTCGTGGGCACAGCGCTTCGAAGGGGCCCTGCAAACCTTGAGGACACGGCACAGGCTCTTGGCCGAGCCCGCGTTCATCCTGCCTCTCGTCGAAATCGATGGCCGCCGGCAGGGCCGGGTCCTGAACAGCAAACATGAAGAGCGAGTCTTTGGCTACGATACCCTGGAAGGCCTGGTCTGGAGCACGACGCCCCCCAGGCCCGGACCCATTTCCTGACTGACCTACGCATGACGCACGACACCCCTCCGCTCGATCGCGAGCCCCTGGACGAACAGACGACGATTCGCGTGCTCAAGGCAAGCACGGTGCTCGCCGTCGGCCTGTGGGCCTTGCTCATCGCGTTCAACAACATCGCCGACTACGACGCCAACTGGCAATTCGTGCGGCACGTCCTGGCGATGGACACGGTGTTTCCGGACAATGCGCTGAAACACCGCGCCATCACCGACGAAAGGCTGCAGACCGCGGCCTATTGGCTGATCATCGCCGCGGAATGGACGATGGGCGCGCTGTGCCTGGTGGGCGCGATCCGGCTGTTCCGGGCCTGGCGCTCCCGCGCACGGTTCATCCGCGCCAAGGCGGTCGCGGCCTGCGGGCTGACCCTGGTTTTCCTGACCTACTTCGTGGGCTTCGTCATCATCGGCGGCGAGTGGTTCTGCATGTGGCAGTCCCCCATCTGGAACGGACAGGCCAAGGCGGTGATGTTTCTCACTTGCGCCATGCTGGTGCTGATCGTGCTCCTGCTCGATGAGCAGCGGGCGTAACGGCTACGGCGACGCCTCCGCGCGGCGCACGGCTGCCTGCTCGGCCTCGACGGCGAGCGCGAGCTTCTGGATGGAAAGCGGCGCGCAGCCCTCGGCGTCGTTGCTGACGGTCACGTAGGCCGGCTGGCCCGCACCCGTGATGCCGCTGATGGTGCGCGCAAGCACGGTACGCGTGTGGATGTCTTCGCTGAGAATGGCATTGAACGGGGCGTGCTGCTTCTGTGCGGCGGCGTAGCCGTACGCGCCAAAGATGCGATTCAGGTTCCATCGGCAGACCAGCGGACCCGGCCACAGCGCACGCAACATGGGCAGTTGGTCCTCGATCGGCGGCATCTTGGCATGCAGGCCCAGGCAGAAAGTGGCGCCATGCGCCTCGAGCGTGTCGACCAGCGCCTGGCCCAGGAGCTCCGGGTCCCGGACTTCCACGGCGACGATCACGGGAGAATGCGCGGGCAAGGCCTGCCGGACGGCAGCCAGCATACGGCCCAGCCTTTCCAGCAGCGACGCGGAGCGGCTGAGCCCGCCCCACGGCAGGGGGCTGAGCTGGAAGACGAGAACGCCGAGCTTGGCGCCCAGGCCTTCGAGCGTCGGCTGGACGAAGTGCTCGACGGCCCGAAGCGGATCGAGAAAGTCCGGATTGGACTCGCGGACCTTGCCTTCGGCGTTGCGTAGCTGAGCATCGGTGATGTTGGCAGGGCATTTGACGACGAAACGGAAGTCATCGCCGACCTGGCTCGCATAGGCGGCATATTGGTTTGCAGTCAACGGGCGCCAGAAAGTGCGATCCACGCACACCGTGCGCAGCAGCGGGTGCCGATGGTAGGCTTGGAGGCCGTGCCTCGACAGAGTGCCCGCATCGTACTCGCCGTCCCAGACCAGGCCTTCCCAGCCCGGGAAGGACCAGGTGGAGGCGCCAAGGCGCAACTGCGCCGGCAGCCGCTGCGCCAGCCCGCGCCAGTCCTCCACAGCGGACGCGGCACGCACCTTGACCGTGCCTCGAGCAGAAGAAGACCCCGAATTCGCACGGGATGCCGAATCGGCCGGAGGCGGTGGAGCAGTTTCTCCGAAAAGATCGCCTTGCATGCGGGTCACATTGGCATTGAAACAGGTTTAAGCGTACTTCAATGTCGGGGAACAGGTGAGCGTTGACCTGTTGTTCCTGGGACGACACCGACTCAACAGGCACGCGACGAGGGTCGACCGAGAACCGAGACGTATTCCGGTTCAGCCCCGCTTGTGCGGGGAGCACGTCTACGAGGCGGCCTTCACGCTTGAGATGGGCGGTTCATCCCCGCGTCCGCGGGGAACACTCACGCATCTGGCGCAGCCTCTTCAATTCTTCCGGTTCATCCCCGCGTCCGCGGGGAACACTGACGCCGGCGGTCAGCGCGCCCATTCCCAGGCGGTTCATCCCCGCGTCCGCGGGGAACACGCCGGGCTGCGCTCGATCAGGTCCAGGCCGGTCGGTTCATCCCCGCGTCCGTGGGGAACACGATCAAGTCCAGGGGTGCGTGGATCCCGATGGCGGTTCATCCCCGCGTCCGCGGGGAACACACATAAATGACATTCAAGGCATGCTCTTTGGCCGGTTCATCCCCGCATCCGCGGGGAACACAGCTCGTCGAGTTTTGCCTGAAACTCGCTGGGCGGTTCATCCCCGCATCCGCGGGGAACACTCGGAGCCGCATGATATCGACGATGTCTATTTCGGTTCATCCCCGCATCCGCGGGGAACACGGGCCAGTTGCCGTCGTCCTCGGGCTCCTGGCCGGTTCATCCCCGCATCCGCGGGGAACACTTCGGCAACGGCTGTCCATCAACGTGAGCGCCCGGTTCATCCCCGCATCCGCGGGGAACACCGCAAGCAGCAGGCGATCTACGGCATGAAGGGCGGTTCATCCCCGCATCCGCGGGGAACACGTCTCGCGCTCCAACTCGCCCATGCGGATTTCCGGTTCATCCCCGCATCCGCGGGGAACACGGAGAGTGGTCGGTCGGTGATATCCGCGAGATCGGTTCATCCCCGCATCCGCGGGGAACACTCGCCGGCATGCAGCCGCGCCTGGAGCCGCATCGGTTCATCCCCGCATCCGCGGGGAACACTGTCGTAGAAGATAGCTGTATTCATATCATTCCGGTTCATCCCCGCATCCGCGGGGAACACTGCGAATTCCTGGGCATCGACCCGGCAGGCGACGGTTCATCCCCGCATCCGCGGGGAACACGCCTTCGAGGTCATCGCACCGGACGGGCACCGCGGTTCATCCCCGCATCCGCGGGGAACACCCCCCGGCGCAACAGGGTGAGCAGCCGCGGACCGGTTCATCCCCGCATCCGCGGGGAACACGCATCGACGCCCGTCATGCTGATCGGCGTGAACGGTTCATCCCCGCATCCGCGGGGAACACCGAGTCGCGGACAGTGGAGTGGGTGCAATGATCGGTTCATCCCCGCATCCGCGGGGAACACCGGCAGGGCCTGCTCAACCATGACGCGCAGGTCGGTTCATCCCCGCATCCGCGGGGAACACGTTACATCGAGCACGATAGCCATGATTTTATCCGGTTCATCCCCGCATCCGCGGGGAACACTCTTAACGTAACCCATTGTTCTGAAAAGAGGAAAACAGGGCGTAAAATTCTACCGAATCATGGTTGTTAAAGATCGACTCATTCGAGGCGAACGCAGGTCACTCCGTCCGCAGCCCTCGAGCATCAGCGCGGCACGGCCAGCCTCAAGTCCCAACCTCTAGAATCGATGGCCGGGATCCACGATTACTGGCTCGTGCCATCAACACGTTACCGTCTTCGCATCTCTCGCTCAACATGCGGCAGGGCCGCCGGCCCCGCAAAGAAGGACGCCCCCCCGCAAGGAAGACCTCACCGCACCGGACGCGCTAAGGCTACGCTCCCAGGACCCTCAAAATTGCAGTGCCGGCGTCGTGAGGCCAGGCGCGGCGAACCGGTATTGCCGGGGGCGGTCCGACGTGCCTCTGCTCAGTGGTACGATTCGGCATCGTCGCCCCTTTCCCCTGGAACTTCTTCACACCTTGATTTCATGCGGGAATCCAAGGGATGCGCCGATTCCTTTTGGCGAAATTTCCGGACTGGACAAAGCAGGGGCAAGGTCAGATCTTTCATGAACCATCGAACCGTTCATGGCCAAAGCTGTTCCACGGGAAAGCGCGGGCAAGGCATTCGCGAAGCGTGTTGGCGGCTACTGGTCGTCGCGGCGCTCACGGTCGGCCTGGCGGCCTGCGCCAGCGTCCCGCACCCCGACTCGGTCGAGATCACGCTGCTGGGCTTCAACGACCTGCACGGCAATCTGCAGCCGCCGGGCCTGGCCGTGCCGGCGCACGACGCACAGGGTCAACGGGTGGCGGTGCCCGCCGGCGGCGCGGCGCACCTGGCGACGCTGATTGCCGACCTGCGCGCGCGCAATCCGCATACGGCCGTGGTCGCCGCCGGCGATTTGATTGGCGCGTCTCCCATGGTGTCCTCGCTTTTCCTCGACGAGCCGACCATCGAGGCGCTGAATCTGATGCGGCTGGATTTCGCCGCCACCGGCAACCACGAGTACGACCAGGGCTGGCGCGAGCTGCGGCGCATGCAGAATGGCGGCTGCGCCGTCCATACCAGCAAGACACCCTGTCAACTGGACCCGGATTTTCCCGGCGCGCGGTTCCGCTACCTGGCTGCCAATACGATAGGGCCGGACGGCCAGCCGCTGTTTCCCGCGACCGGCCTCAAATTCTTCGAGCAGGGCGATGCGCGCATCGGCGTGGGTTTCATCGGCATGACCCTGCGCAACACGCCACGCAAGGTGCGTCCCGGCGGCGTGCGGGATCTTACGTTCACGGACGAGGCGGACACCGCCAATGCCCTCATCGCGCCGTTGCGCGCCGCCGGCGCCGACATCATCGTAGTGCTGATCCATGAAGGCGGCAGCACCACCACCGGGCTGCAGGACGATAGCTGCTCAGGGCTTTCGGGCGACATCGTGCCCATCCTGGAGCGGCTGTCGGACCAGGTGGACGTGGTCATCTCCGGCCACACACATCAGGCCTACCTGTGCGACTACGGCCGGGTCAATGCGGCCAAGCCCTTCCTGCTCACCAGCGCCGGACTGTACGGCGTGCTGCTCACCGAGCTGCGGCTCACCGTGGATGCCCACACGCACCGGGTGCGGGCCAAGCGCGCGCGCCAGCACATCGTGCAGGGCGCGCCCTACCAGGGCCGCCGCGGCTGGGTCCCGCTGCAGGACGATTTTCCCGTTTACGCCGCGGATCCGGCCGTGGCCGGATTGGTGGCCCGCTATCAGGCCGCCGCGGCCACGCAGGCCGGGCGGCCCGTGGGGCGCCTGGCCGCGCCGGCCACGCGCGTGCCGCAGCCCAATGGTGAAAGTGTTCTGGGACGCATCGTCGCCGACGCTATTCTTGCCGCGACACAGGCGCCAGAAAACGGTGGGGCGCAGCTTGCTTTCATAAACTCGGGCGGTGTGCGCGCCGACCTGATCCCCGACGCATCGGGACAGGTGAGCTACGGCCAACTCTATGCCGCGCAACCCTTTGGCAATACGCTCATGGTGGTCACGCTCAGCGGCGATGAGCTGCGTCAGGTGCTCGAACAGCAGTTCGACAGCGGCACGGCGGACGAGCCGCGCATCCTCCAGGTGTCGCAAGGTTTTGGCTACGTCTATGATCGCAGCGCACCCCCAGGTTGGCGCATCAGGCAAATGCGCCTGCATGGCGAGCCCATCGAGCCGCAGCGCGCCTACCGCGTTGGCCTGCAAAGCTATCTGGGCGAGGGCGGAGGCAGCTTCAGCGTGTTCCAGCGAGGCCGCGACGTGACTGGCGGCGGGCGGGACCTGGATGCGCTGGTGGATTACCTGCGCACACAAAGCATGGACGGCCCGATGGCGCTGCCGCTGGCGCCGCGCATCGAGGAGCAAGCTCACGATTGACGACGATATCCGTCATCAAGCATTCTTCTTGGAACGCTTATCTCACATCAGTCAGGATTCTGGATATAATAGTCCTCCAAAGAACTCAAAACATATTTTAGAGTTCCATTGGGAGCATTTATGCTAGAGTCATCCACCCCCATACCCGTTGAACGTGCCATCCGGAAACTCGGCGGCGACATTTCCCTGGCGCGCCGGCGGCGCCACATCTCCCAGGCTTCTCTGGCCGAACGCATGGGCGCTTCCTTGTCGACCGTGCGTCGCATGGAGAAAGGCGACATGCGCATCCCCATCCACTTCTTCGCCCGCGCACTGCATGTCTTCGGCGAGATCCAGGCGCTTGAACACCTGCTGGATACGCCGAACGATGCAATCGGCCTCACGCTGATGGACGAACGCTTGCCCCAGCGGATACGCAGCAAGCCCGGCGGCACATCGGGAGCCCTGTGATGGCCACCACCGCACCGATTCGACAGCAGGTTCAGGTCTGCATCGGAAATGCTGGCCTTCCATTGGGCTCACTCATCTATGTCCGGCAGGGCCGGCGTGAGCACTGCGCCTTCGCCTATGGCGAGGCTTGGCTGGCCAACCCGGCTCGCTTCAACGTATCGGCCGACCTGCAACTGACACCCGGCCACCAGTTGCACAAGGCTGCGTCGGCACACGACTCCGTGTTCCACGGCGCAATTGCCGACACTGCGCCGGATGACTGGGGCCGGCGCGTCATCGCCCGTGACCACGCCAAGCGCCGCAAGGCTGATCCGCAATTGGCGCCGCTCACCGAACTGGACTACCTGCTGGCGGTGGACGACTTCAGCCGAATGGGTGCTTTGCGTCTGCGCGATCAGGAAGGGAATTGGCATCGAACAGTGTCCCAGGGGCGACGCAGCACTCCGCCGCTGATCGAACTGGAGCGCATCTATCAGGCAAGCCGGGCCGTCGAACGCGGCCAGGAGACGTCCGAGGATTTGCGATACCTGCAGGGCAAAGGGACCTCGCTGGGCGGCATGCGGCCCAAATGCACTCTGGTAGAGGAGGATGGCTGGCTGGCCATCGGAAAGTTCCCGAGCGTGAATGACACGCGCAGCGTGACGCGTGGCGAAGTGCTGGCGTTGAAACTGGCTGCGCTCGCGGGCATCGACGCCGCGCCCGCGCGCATCGTTTCGCTCGCCGAGGTGCCCGTCGCCGTGATCCGCCGATTCGACCGTGACGGATCCGATGGCCGCATCCCCTATCAGTCCGTGGCCTCGATGCTGCAAGCCTCGCGCGAGGAGGATCGCAGCTACACGGAAATCGCGGACGCCATCCGCTCCCACGGCCATGCCCCCACCCGGGATTTACGGCAACTTTGGCGCCGTCTCGTCTTCAACTTGCTGATCACCAACGTGGACGATCACTTGCAGAATCACGGCTTTCTGCACGTGGAGCACGGACTGTGGCGCCTTGCTCCGGCGTTCGACATCAACCCGTTTCCGGACAAAGAGCGGGAATCCAAGACGTGGCTATCCGAGGAGGATGGACCGATCACCGATGTGCATATGCTGCTGGCCCGTGCACCCTACTTTGCCTTGGATAAGGAGCAGGCGACCACCATCCTGGCCGAAGTCCATGCAGCAGTAGCGAACTGGCGACAGATCGCTCTCGACACAAAGGTCGGACTGCGCACGAACGAGCTGGACGACTTCGCGGCGGCTTTCGAGCATGGGCAGATGGATGCAGCTACCGCCCTACTTCAGAGGTAAAAGCGTTCCGCGATCTTTCAACAGACACCTGTAGACGCTCCAGACACCGTCGAAGTGGAGCGGGTGATGGGAATCGAACCCACGCTTGAGGCTTGGGAAGCCGCCGTTCTACCATTGAACTACACCCGCATCGATGCAATCGATTGATGCGCAAGGATTCATTGGTAAAATCGATGCTTCACCGAGATCCTTGCAGCCCGTCATTCTACCAGTATTTTGAACCTGCCCAAATCCCCTCCGCCCATCGTGACCGCGACGAATCCGTCGGGTAGCGGCCACATCCGCAGCTTCGTCCATCGCCGCGCCCACATCACCCCCAGCCAGGAGCAGGCGCTCGCCCTGTGGCTGCCGCGCTGGTCCATTCCCTACCAGCCCGCGCCCCTGGACTTGGCGCGGGCCTTCGGCCGCGAGGCGCCGGTGATCCTGGAGATCGGCTTCGGGATGGGCGAGACCACGCAGCAGATCGCGCAGGCGAGGCCGGACGAGAATTTCCTGGGCGTCGAGGTATTCAACGCCGGCGTGGGCGCGCTGCTCAAGCGCATCGAGGAAAGCGGGCTGGGCAATATCCGCATCATTCAGCACGATGCGGTCGAGGTGCTGCGCGACATGATCGCGCCGGGGGCGCTGGCGGGGGTCCACATTTATTTTCCCGACCCGTGGCCGAAAAAGCGTCACCACAAGCGCCGCCTGGTCCAGCCGCCGTTCGTGGCGCTGCTGGCCAGCCGCCTGGCGCCGGGCGGCTACGTGCATTGCGCCACCGACTGGGAACACTACGCGCAGCAGATGCTGGAAGTGCTGTCGGCCGAGCCCGCGCTGCGCAATACCTGCGCGGGCTTTGCGCCGCGCCCCGGCTATCGGCCGCTGACCAAGTTCGAGAATCGCGGCCTGCGCCTGGGCCACGGCGTCTGGGACCTGATCTTCACCCGCCGCGAGGATGCGGCGCCCGCAAGCCGCAGCGACACCAAGGAGGCCTGATGTATCCCGCGATCGAACCCTATGCCCACGGCCACCTGGACGTGGGCCACGGCCACCAGGTCTACTGGGAGCTGTGCGGCAACCCGGACGGCAGGCCGGTGGTGTTCCTGCACGGGGGGCCGGGGGCCGGCTGTTCGCCGGCGCATCGCCGGCTGTTCGATCCCGAGCGCTACATGATCCTGCTGTTCGACCAGCGCGGCTGCGGGCGCTCGGCGCCCTCGGCCTGTATCGAGCACAACACGACCTGGGACCTGGTCGCGGACATCGAGCGCCTGCGCGCGGAGGTCCTGGGGGCGGACCGGATGGTGGTGTTCGGCGGCTCCTGGGGCTCGACCCTGGCGCTGGCGTATGCCGAGACGCACCCCGAGCGGGTGCGCGCGCTGATCGTGCGCGGGATCTTTCTGTTGCGCCGCGCGGAGCTGCTGTGGTTCTACCAGGAAGGCGCGTCGTGGCTGTTTCCCGATCTCTGGGAAAAGTACCAGGCGCCGATTCCCGAGGCCGAGCGCGGCGACATGATGGCCGCCTACCGCCTGCGCCTGACCGGCGAGGACCGCCGGGCGCAACTCGAGGCCGCCCACGCCTGGACGCAATGGGAGAGCAACACGATCACCCTGCTGCCCGATCCCGCGCACCAACAGGCGCATACCGAGGACGCGGCGGCGCTGGCGTTCGCGCGCATCGAGAACCACTATTTCGTGCATGACGGCTTCATGGACGAGGGCCAGTTGCTGCGCGACGCGCACCGGCTCGCGGACATCCCGGGGGTGATCGTCCAGGGCCGCTACGACGTCTGTACGCCCGCGCGTTCGGCCTGGGACCTGCACAAGGCCTGGCCGCGCGCGGATTTCCACCTGGTCCCGGACGCCGGCCACGCCTTCGACGAGCCCGGCATCCTCGCGCGGCTGCTGGCCGCCACCGATCACTATGCGCGCGACTAGCGGCGCGCCGCGCGAGCCCGGCGCCGGAGGCTGTTAATATCATTCCATGAACATGAACATCGTATTGAACGGACAACCGACGCAGCTTGATGCGGTGCGCACCGTGCGCGACCTGGTCGCCCACCTGGGCTACCAGGACAAGCGCATCGCGGTCGAGCGCAACGGCGACATCGTGCCGAAAAGCCAGCACGCCGAGGCGGCGCTGGCCGAGGGCGACCGCATCGAGATCGTCGTCGCCGTGGGAGGAGGCTGATCATGCAAGGCCATCCAGAGGTTCTCGCCTACTTGACGCGGCAGCTTCGCGGCGAGCTCGCCGCGCGCGACCAGTATTTCATCCATTCGCGCCGCTACCAGCACATGGGCTTCGCCAGGCTCCACGCCCGCAGCGACCACGAGATGCAGGAGGAGACCCAGCACGCCGACGCGCTGCTCCAGCGCATCCTGATGCTGGACGGCGAGCCCGACATGCGCCCCGTCCCCTTCACGCCCGGCACGGACGTGCCCGGCATGCTGCGCGCCGACCTCGCGCTGGAATACGAGGTCCGCGCCTCGCTGCGCGAGGGGATCGCGATCTGCGAGACGCACGGGGATTTCGTCACCCGCGAACTGCTGTTGCTGCAATTGCAGGACACCGAGGCCGACCACGCCTACTGGCTGGAAAAGCAGCTCGGCCTGATCGACAGGATCGGCCTGGAAAACTACCTGCAATCGCAGACCTGAGAGCGCGGGCCCGAGGCGAGCGGCGGCGATGCCGCAGCCCCACAACTCGGCAAGCAGCGGCATCGCCGCGGCCCGGCGTTCGGCGCGGGGCGAGCGGATGCCCCGCCCCGCCATGCGGCCCGCTAGCGAAAGCCGCCGAAGCCCCCGCCGCCGCC
>Ga0180216_1000503_pt1 | contig 41485 bp, 37 predicted proteins | sample eDN3rd37CBELigMG_FD_128879 | JGI IMG/M metagenome (GOLD analysis project Ga0180216, IMG submission 128879) | Enriched Miracle-Growth compost microbial communities from Emeryville, California, USA - eDNA 3rd pass 37_C BE-Lig MG (version 2)... ...
CGGCCTCGATTGCCGCTTCCTCCTCGAGAAGGGCAAGGCGGTCAGCTATGGGTATCTGATAGTAGTCCGGGTGTATTTCGTTGAAGGCGAGAAAGCCGTGGCGATTGCCGCCATAGTCGACGAATGCTGCCTGCAACGCAGGCTCAACACGCGTTACCTTGGCCAGGTAAATGTTACCGCGCAGTTGTTTGCGAGCTGCAGATTCGTAGTCGAACTCCTCTACACGTCCTCCGCGAAGCACCACGACCCGGGTCTCTTCCGGGTGCGTGGCATCGATAAGCATTTTGTTTTCTGACATCGAAGATGTTCCTCGGCACGTCCGCTCGGCGGATCGGCCGTCATGGATGAATGGCCAGCGACATTCGAGCGCCCGGAGGCGACGCGCGCTGAAGCGAAAAGATTGATGTGGTGGTTAGGGGTGAAAAGACCTTCGCGCGACCAATCGGGGCCGGTAGCAATCCGGCGCCAGCTAAAAAGCACCGGGCGGCGCTCTTGAGCATTCAGGTTGATCGTGCGTGCGTTTGACATCGCGTAGCTTTATTTAGCTTTGCCTGACTGCCGCGCCACAAATTGCGGCCCCAGGCTGTAAACATGACCCCTTTTGACAAGGGGGGAGAGGGTGGCTGCTCGGGCATACCCACCTGAAGCAACGGGTCTGCAAAACCAATGCTGATTGGCACGCGGCAAACCTCGGTTTAACGCGCCATCCTCACCTGACACGCTGGGCGATCGTCCCGGAAACCGGCAGGCCAAACAACAGGGCGCAAAATCAGCGCCGGCCTTCTTCCAGTGGTCACACGGGCCGACACGGCAGCGCACCACGCAAGATGCCACTACCGGTTGTTGAAATGCGCGGCTAGTCGCTAAAACCAGCGCCACGGGTGGGCTGCAAGCGCGGTAAGCCTTAGTTGCGACCCGAGTCACATCCCGTCTATCGCATTCCGAACGACCAATACAATCCTTTATGACGAACAGGCTATTCGCGCAAGGGTCTGAGCTCATTCCGTACGCCTGCCAGACCATCATTCGCAGAGGCCCAGCATGTGGCATGGCGGCAAATAATGGGTTAATGGATGTCGGATTCCAGGCAGGGCATGACCAGGATCAGGGATATGGCATTGGCACAATATCCAGGGCTGACAATCTGTTTACGTCGCAGAATCCGCAACTGACGGGACGGTACGAAAGCAGCCGGGGGGCGAGAACATTGCGCATTGCGAAGCGCGGCCGACCATATTTCACGGGGATGTTACTGGTGGCAGCCCTGGTGATTGCAGGCACGCTTCCCGTCACGGCGGGCGTGGTCGCAACTGAAGCCAGACTGGAAGGAGATCGGCAGGAGACGGTATTCAGCCTTACCATGACAGGTGGCGTCCCGGCGGAGGTCTTCACGCTGGCCAATCCCTATCGCGTCGTCGTGGATATGCCGGATGTGACGTTCCGGCTGCCAGCCGGCGCCGGAAGGACCGGGGAGGGGCTGGTACAAGCCTATCGCTACGGTCTGTTCGCGCCACGCAAATCACGCATTGTCATGGATACGGTGCTGCCCGTCGCCATTGCCCGGGCGGAAATGATAAATGTGCCCGATGGCGAGGGCGTCCAGCTCAACCTGCTGCTTCGTGCGACCGATGCGGTGTCATTCGGAGCAGGAACAGGATCAGCGCACGTGAGGGCGAAAACGCCCGCGACAGCTGATGACGAACAGGTCGCGGAACCTGCGCGAAATCCGGAGCCCGTGATCGTGATCGATCCGGGGCATGGGGGGATCGATCCCGGCGCGCTTGGCAGTGACAATGTCTACGAGAAGACGGTCGTTCTTGAAGTCGCCAAACAGGTTCATCAGGAGCTCATGAAACGCGGCGGGTACCAGAGCTACCTAACCCGGGTCGACGACGTGTTTCTTTCGCTTGACGATCGCCTGGCGTTCTCGGCGGAGAAGAAGGCCGATCTGTTCATCTCCCTGCATGCGGACGCCCTTGCCGACGCCGAGACAGCCAGGTTTGTACGGGGAGCAACGGTATACACGCTTTCGGAACAGGCCTCGGATTCCATCGCCCGGCGCATGGCTGAAAAGGAAAACAGCGCTGATGCCGTGGCTGGTCTGGTGCCCGACGAGCCCGAGAAGACCCAGCAGGTGCGGAGCATTCTGGCGGACCTCCTGAAGCGCGAGACAGCCAACTTCTCTTCCCATTTTTCGACGACACTGATCGGAGAAATGCGTGAACGGGTGAAGGTTTCGCGATCGCCGCAACGATCCGCCGCATTCAAAGTGCTGAAGCAAACTCGTACCCCGTCAGTGCTCGTGGAGCTTGGTTACCTCAGCAACTCTGAGGATCATAGGCTGATGCAGTCGCAGGAGTGGCGAGAGGCGGTCGCAGTTTCCATCGCAAACGCGATCGATACCTACTTCGCCCGGCGCCGCTGACGCTCTGTTCCGGTTCGGCACTATAATGCTGAGGCCGATGGCGGGCTTGCGATATGCCCAGTTTTTTGTCAGAGGAATCTGAATGATAAGGTGGCGCTCATCGCAATCACGTATGAAAATCGGATATGCGACGACGTGATGCCACAATGCATACTAATCTCGTTTCGGAGCCAATGAGCATCGACGACTGCTGGCGCTGACCGGTAAGACCAGATTTTTACAGGCCTAGGAGCTAATGAGATCGCCGACGATACCCCCTCCTGCGCCGCGCCGGAAGGTCAAGAAGCGACGCGGGCGCAGCTTCCTGCTAAGTCTGCTCGGGTTCTCTTTCGCAGCATTCGTGGTTGTCTTCCTCGTCGTCTCAGCCGGCGCCGGGTACGTGCTCATGCGCGTCTCCGAGGACCTGCCCAACTATCAGAAACTGGCCGAGTACGAACCGCCGGTGATGACGCGAATTCACGCGCACGACGGTTCGCTGATTGCTGAATACGCGCGCGAACGGCGAATTTTCGTGCCAATCAATACGATCCCAAAACAGGTGATTGCTGCTTTCCTTTCGGCTGAAGACAGCCGGTTCTATGAGCACGGGGGGATCGACTTCCAGGGCGTCGCCCGCGCGGTCTTCAAGATGATCGAGGACAAGATCCAGGGGCGGTCCTCACGCGCTCAAGGTGCCTCGACGATCACACAGCAGGTGGCGAAGAACTTCCTGCTGACCAGCGACCGGACGATCGAGCGCAAGCTCAAGGAGGCAATTCTCGCCGTCCGTATCGAGCGTACGTTCTCGAAGGACAAGATCCTCGAACTCTATCTCAACGAGATCTATCTCGGCATCGGTTCCTATGGCGTGGCGGCTGCGGGTCTCAACTATTTCTCCAAGGAGTTGAAGGACCTGACCATCGAGGAGGCCGCATACCTTGCTGCGCTTCCGAAGGCCCCCAACAACTATCATCCGTTCCGCAATACCGAGCGCGCCATCGAGCGGCGCAACTGGATCATCGGGCAGATGTATGAGAACGGCTACATCACCAAGGAGCAGGCTGCGGAGGCAAAGGCCAAGCCCCTCGGCGTTAACATCCGTTCCTTCGGAGCCCACATCTTCGCAGCGGATTTCTTTGCTGAAGAAGTCCGGCGCGCCCTGCTGGCACAGTATGGGGAGGAGAAGCTCTACGGCGGCGGTCTGTCAGTTCGAACCACGCTTGATCCGGTGCTGCAGAAGTATGCGCGGCGGGCTCTCATGGATGGTCTCGTCGCATTCGATCGCCGCAAGGGCTGGCGCGGAGCACATGCCAAGATAGATATCGGCGGCGATTGGGGTAAGACGCTGTACACGGTTGATGTGCCGGAGGACCTGGCGCCATGGCGCGTCGGTGTGGTGCTTGATGCGCAGGCCGGCCAGGCGGTCGTGGGCTTAAGACCTGAGAAACAGCAGGATGGATCGCTGGTCGACAAGCGTGAGGCCGTCGAGGTCAAGCTGGACGAAGTCAAGTGGGCAAAGGTCAAGGGCGCGACACCGAAGGCCGTCACTGACGTGCTGGCACCCGGCGACGTCATCTTTGTTGCGCCGAAGAACCCCGACAACATCAAGGGTGTCTGGTCGCTGATGCAGATTCCGGAGGTCGGCGGGGGTATCGTGGCGATGGATCCCCACACTGGCCGCGTGCTTGCCGTGGTTGGCGGGTTCTCCTTCGACATCAGTCAGTTCGACCGGGCGATACAGGCGAAACGGCAGCCGGGCTCGGCGTTCAAGCCATTCGTCTATGCCTCGGCCATCGACAATGGTTACAAGCCGACGAGCATCGTGCTCGATGCTCCGATCGAGATTGAACAGGGACCGGGCCAGGACATCTGGAGGCCCGAGAACTATAACCGGGACAAGTCGTACGGTCCCACGACGCTGCGCATCGGCATCGAGAAATCGCGAAACCAGATGACCGTCCGGCTGGCCCAGGACATGGGCATGCCGATCATAACCGAATATGCCCGGCGCTTCGGGATCTATGACTCGCTGCTGCCCGTGTTGTCGATGTCGCTTGGTGCCGGCGAGACAACGCTGCTTCGGCTCGCGACGGCGTATTGCATCCTGGCCAACGGCGGCAAGAAGGTTTACCCCACGCTGATCGACCGGATCCAGGACCGTTGGGGCAAAACCGTGTGGCGCCATGATGCGCGGCAATGTCACGGCTGTACTGCGACCGCATGGGCGGGACAGGAGGAGCCGGAAATACACGATGACCGGCAGCAGGTCATCGATCCCCATTCGGCGTATCAGATGACCTCAATTCTGGAAGGTGTCATTCAGCGCGGTACGGCGACCAGCCTGAAACGGCTCGGAACGCCGCTGGCCGGAAAGACCGGCACGTCAAATGAAGAAAAGGACGCGTGGTTCGTCGGCTATTCGCCCGATCTCGTGGTTGGGGTGTTTGTCGGCTACGACACGCCGCGTCCGATGGGCAAAGGCATGACAGGCGGCCAGGTGGCAGCGCCGATTTTCGGCGACTTCATGGAATACGCTCTCAAGGGCAAGCCGGCGGCACCCTTCCGTGTTCCGCCGGGCATCAAGCTCGTCCGTGTCAATCTCAAGACCGGGCTGCGGGCCGAACCCGGTGATGATCAGGCAATCGTCGAAGCTTTCAAACCGCATGAAGAGCCTGATGATGCCTATTCGATCATCGGCTTTACCGACCCGGCCGGAACGGCCTATACAGGTAGCAGTCAGGGCGGCGGATACAGCGACTATGAACGCTCCGCGCCCAGCGGATTTGGCTCCGGGCGCGGCGGTTTCTGGTGAGCGGCCCCGGGCATACCGTGAACACGTCGCGTTTGCACTCATCGCCGGCGTGACTATATCCAGCACAGATCCAGAACAATCCAACTTCTTCGAGGCTGCAATGCGCGCTGAATTGCAAAAGCATATTGATTCGATCCAGGAAGCTCTCGCACTCTTACGGAGGCATCTTTGACTGGGATACAGCCAAAGATCGTCTCGACGAGATGAACCGGCGCGCCGAGGATCCCGGCCTGTGGGATAACCCGAAGCGCGCCCAGAAGGTTATGCGTGAACGCGACACGCTTGAGCGTGCGATCAACTCCTATGAGAGCCTGGCACGCGATCTCGATGACTGCCTGACGCTGATTGAACTGGGCGAGATGGAGGGCGACGAGGCCACGATCGCGGAAGGCGAAAGTGCGCTCAAGATGCTCGACGAAGAAGCTCAGCGGCGGAGCGTGGCTGCGCTCCTGTCCGGTGAGGCCGACCGCAACGATACCTATGTGGAGATCCACGCCGGAGCGGGCGGAACCGAAAGTCAGGACTGGGCGCAGATGCTGACCCGCATGTACATCCGTTGGGGTGAGCGGGCTGGCTACCGGGTCAACCTCATCGATGAGAGCCCGGGTGAAGAGGCCGGCATCAAGTCGGCGACGCTGGAGATCAAGGGCGAGGACGCGTACGGCTGGCTCAAGACGGAGTCCGGCGTGCACCGTCTCGTGCGGATATCGCCTTACGATTCCAACGCGCGGCGCCATACAAGCTTTGCCTCTGTCTGGGTCTACCCGGTCGTCGATGACGACATCGAGATCGAGATTAATGAGAGCGATTGCCGGATCGACACCTATCGGTCGTCGGGCGCGGGTGGCCAGCACGTCAACACCACCGACTCTGCTGTCCGGATCACGCATATTCCAACGGGCATCGCGGTCTCGAGCCAGCAGGAACGTTCGCAGATCAAGAACCGGGCCATTGCCTGGGCCATGCTCAAGTCGCGTCTGTATGAGCTTGAGCTCAAGAAGCGCGAAGAGAAGGCCAACGCGGAAGCGGCCAGCAAGACCGACATCGGCTGGGGTCATCAGATCCGCTCCTACGTGCTGCAGCCCTACCAGTTGGTCAAGGATCTCCGCACCGGAGTGCAAAGCAGCAATCCCGACGCAGTCCTGGATGGTGAAATAGATCCTTTCATCGAGGCGGCCCTGGCGCAGCGGATCAAGGGCGGCGGGCCGGTCGAGGTTGCAGACGTGGATTAAGGCTTCGGCTTTCTGCCGTGTTCCCCTCCAGTTCCGGGCGGAACAGGCGACGGGGAGCCGTGACCGTTTATCAAAAGGCCACAATGCCGGCCGGCATGTGGCCGCCATTCTACCGGGCGGCTTTGTTGTGCCGTTGAAGAAATTGACGGCGTGAGGCGTAAGGCGCCGAAGATATAAACTCTTGCCAGGAAAACCGTAGGCGCGCTTACCTGCGCAAACCAACTTCCCATCCCTTTGCAACTCAGACAGCCGTATTCCAATTCATGACCTCATCTGATTGCAGCCAGCTTCAACTCATCGTCACGCCTGGTTGCGAAGGCTATGAGCTTCTGGACTCCGGCGAGGGGCGCAAGCTCGAGCGGTTCGGGACCATCATTGTCGACCGGCCGGAGCGGCAGGCACTCTGGAAGCAGAAGCTCGGCAAGGAGCATTGGGGTCGTGCGCATGCCGTGTTCTCAGCCTCTGACGAGGACGAGGAAAAGGGACGCTGGCGCGTGGATAAGCCGGTTCCGGACGAGTGGCCGGTGGAAGTCCTGCAGGCCCGTATGATGTGCCGGCTGCAGGGCCTGTGGCATATGGGACTTTTTCCAGAGCAGCTGCCGCACTGGATATGGATGCGCGAGCGAATCGAACTTGTTAAGCAGCGTGGCGAGCGGCCACGGGTCCTCAATCTGTTTGGCTATACGGGCGCTGCGTCGTTGATTGCGGCAGCCCAGGGTGCGGAAGTGACCCACGTCGATGCCTCAAAGAAGGCGATTGGCTGGGCCAAAGAGAACCAGGCCGCCTCTAGACTCGATGGCGCAACGATCAGGTGGATGCTCGACGACGCCACCAAGTTCGTGGCGCGTGAAGTCCGCCGCGGCAATACCTACCACGTCATTCTGATCGATCCGCCGAAGTTCGGCCGCGGCCCGAAAAACGAAACCTGGGAGCTGTTTGCAAACCTTCCGGGGTTCCTGAATGACTGCAGCCGGCTGCTCGCTCCGAGCAATTCCGGATTTGTGCTGACGGTCTATGCAATTCGCGCGTCAGCACTGGCGTTCGGGCAGCTCGCCCGGCAGATGACCGAAGGCAAGGGTGGTGAGCTGGCCGTGGGTGAACTGGCAATCCAGCCGGTGAGAGGCGGCAACGCCGTGCCGACATCCCTGTTCGTCAGATGGTGGCGCGATGGCTGAACATCGTCATGGCCGGCCGATGCCTGCGCCGCGGCCGATTTCAAGTTTGCAGAATGAGCGTATCAAGGCGGTGCGGGCGCTTGATATGCGCAAGGTGCGCCGCGAGACGGGGTAGTTCGTTGCCGAAGGCGCATCGATCCTGATGAGTGCGCGTCAGGCCGGCTTTTCCGTGCGCACGCTGATCTATGAACCTCAAGGGGCCAACGGGCCGGTTGCCCGGGACCTCATCGCGTCCGCGCTGCGCGATAAAGCGGAGGTGCTGGAAGTCTCGCCGGCGGTGCTGTCGAAAGTCTCCTCGAAGGATAATCCGCAAGCCATGCTCGGCGTCTTCGACCAGCGCTGGGCAGTGGCACCGGATCCTTCGAAGCTGGCTGCCAGCGACCTGTGGCTGGTGCTGGAAGAGGTGCGCGATCCGGGCAATCTCGGAACCATAATCCGCACGGTCGATGCTGTCGGTGCCCGTGGTATCATTCTCGTGGGAAGTTGCTGCGATCCGTATTCGCGCGAGTGCGTTCGCGCGACCATGGGGTCGATCTTTGCAACGCCCTTAGTACGCATGAAGCGCGAGGAATTTCTCGCCTGGCGTGCCGGATGGCGCGGTGACGTCGTGGGGCTGCATCTGCGTGCCACCGACGATTTCCGCAAGGTGGATTACCGCGGCCCGGTGCTCGTGGTGATGGGCAGCGAGGGACCGGGGCTATCAGAAGAGATGACCGCTGCCTGCTCGCGGCGGGTCAAGATCCCGATGGCCGGCGATCTCGATTCCTTCAATCTGGCGATCGCAACCGCTTTGACGCTGTATCAGATCCGCGGCCCTCATCTGAGTCTGTAACCGATGCGCATCGAATATCATCGCACGCTGATTGCCGATACGGCCCGCAATGCTGCGTTCCACCGTGCCCTCAAGGAACTGATCCGGCCGGGGGAGACTGTTGTGGCTGACATTGGCGCCGGGACCGGGCTCCTGGGCCTCATGGCGGCACAGCTCGGAGCGCGCGAGGTGTTCCTCTATGAAGTGGGGGAGATTGCGGGTGTTGCGGAGCGTGCAATTGAACGCAGCGGTTTCAGGAACTGCCATCTGATGCCGTGTCATTCAATGGAAATGCAGGATCCCCCGAAGGTCGATCTGATCGTCAGCGAGACGCTTGGAAATTACGCTTTGGAAGAGGATATCATCGCCACGCTGAACGATGCCCGGAAGCGTTTCCTGAAAAAGGGCGGGCAAATTCTGCCGCGGGCAATTTCGCAGTTCGTGCAACCCGTAACGGGCGCACGGCTCCATAAGGAACTGACGGTGTGGAGCGAGGCCGGGCAGCATTTCGGGCTCGATCTTTCCAACGCCGAACTGATGAGCCTCAACAATGTCTACGTGCGGCAGCTGCGCGAGGATGAGTTGCTGGCCGGCGGTGCGCGACAGTGGGACCAGATCGATCTGACGCGGCATAACTCGGGCAAGCGGTCGGGCGACATCACCTGGCAGCTTGAGGAGGATGTGACGGTTTACGGGTTCGCCGTATGGTGGGACGCCGAACTCACCGGTGACGTGTCCATATCGACGGCGCCGCTTGCCACGCCAACGCATTGGGAGCAGCTCTATTTCCCGGTCGAGAAGCCGCTTGAGGTTGAAAAGGGCGGAAAGCTGAAATTCGTCATCACGTCGCGCAGCTCACCGGAAGCCGGCACACATTTCAAATGGCAGGCCGAGTGCCTGTCAGCGAAAGGCAGATCCGCTGGCCGTGTGATGATGGATCTCGACAAAGGCTACCTGCCGTAGCAGGACAAAGCCTGCGGAGTGCATGGCCTAGTCCAGTTGCCATCGAACTCCTGCGGGTGCTGCCTGAGTTGTCTTCATCTGGACTTCCTGTCCGGCAGCGACTTCCAGCTGCTTTCTGAATGCGAACTTTCCGCCTGGCGGGCCGAACAGAATGACGGCCGCTACCGACACGATGAAACTGCCAACAAGGATCGTGATCGACCAGGAGGTGACAAGGTGCAGTTTGCGGTTGCGCCGGAGGCGACGCGTCGTCGCAAGCCAGGTCGTATTGTATGACTGAAGACGCGCCCGGTCATACGAGACAATCTGATCGTCGATGCCTAGCCGTTCGCTGCCTTCATGCCGGTCCCCATGAGATGCCGGCGGCAACACACGCAGGGGTGGTTCTGGCGGCTCTATATCGGCGTAGGACAGCAAAGGATGAGACCTGAGCCTTCTGACCGGGCGACGGGCCAGCACCACGGATAGTTCGCGGATCAAGCGCACTTCCCATTCCGAATGGCCGTGGTTTGCAGAAATCCTGTTATCGGTAGAGGTCTCGATTCGCGTTAGCGCCGGGCCGCCATGTGGAAACGAGCGCGTGGCCGTTGTTACGCGCGAAGGGCCACGAAACAGGGGCATCATCGGCACTCCTCCAATCGATCGCGATCGGGGAGGCAGCTGGCCACGGCAGGTCCCGTGGCGCGGGTTGAGCGAATACGCACGACACCGTTCCCGGCCGATGGCCGCCGCAGCCTTGGCCATGCTGATTGCCTGCATCACCACGACTGGGCCCCTCAACCCAGTGAGGTGTGACCGTATCCTGCATGTTTCAAATCGGCAATACATGCAGGAAGGTCAGTATATCCGTTCGGCGTGAACAAATCGTGGCGATGGAGGCCCGGTTTCAGGTATTCATCCGGAAATACCCGACTGAAGGATGACAAGCCTCGTGTCGTGTGCGACGAGCGCGCGATAGTGGCCAATGCCAGCAACCGTTCGAGGGAGGATGTTGACGATGATTCTGCTCATTGCCGGGCTCGCGATATTTTTTGCGATACATCTGCTGCCAACCAACAGGATGCTTCGCGCCGGGCTTGCGGGACGGTTCGGCGAGGCGGCGTACAAGGGTATCTTTTCAGTCATCGCGCTTGCCGGCTTCGTGATGATCGTGCTCGGCTTTGCGAAGATGCAGGCGATGCTAGGCTCGAAAAATCCCATCCTGTGGGATCCGCCCACGTGGACCCGGCACGTGGCCTTTACGCTGATGCTGCCTGCGATGATCCTGCTCGTGGCGGCTTTTATTCCTTCGCGAATTCGGGCCGCGGCGAAGCACCCGATGCTGGTCGCGATCAAGATCTGGGCTCTTGCCCACCTGCTGGCGAACGGCGACGCGGCTTCGATGATCCTTTTCGGCAGCTTCCTCGCCTATGCGGTCTATGACCGGATTTCATTGAAGCGGCGCGGAGACACGGGCTGGGGCGGGGCCGATGCGCCGATAATCAACGACGTTCTGGTGGTTGTCATCGGGCTCGCACTGTATGCCTTCATGTTGTTCTGGGGCCACGGCCTCCTGATCGGCGTGCCTCTGGTTGGCGCCTGATCCGGGCGAGGCCCGCGGGCGCAATGATGCACTGCCGAGGCTAGAACTCGACGATAAGATCGGTGTGCCCGCTTGTTTCAGCGCTCTTTTCCTCATCGGAGATGATGATCAGCGAGCCGGGATTCACGTACTCGGCCAGCTGATCGCGCAGATGCTGGGGAATTCTGACGCGATTGAGCGCATTCGCTGCAGTCTGGGCCGGCATCGCAGAAGCGGGGCCGGCCTTTTCCCTGTTCCGGGCAGCCTTGCCCCTGCCCGAACGCTTGCCAGTCTGGCCTTGCGTTGCTGCAGTCACAGCGTGCCACGTCATATTGACGCCATCGTCTGAATAGTCGACGGCCGTAAACAGATGCGTGCCGATCGGAGCTTCAGGATCCTTGAATTCAATCGGCGCTTCGAGAAGGTCTTCAAAGCCCTGACGCACGTACATTGTGCTCGTTTTCCGGCTGAGCAGCACCGTAATGGGCCGTTTGCGTCGAGCGGCCGTGCTCCTGACCTGGCCAAGAGCGGTGGAGGCCGTGACCGAGGCCTTCCGGGCTGCAATCCGCCGCTTGAGAACGGCATCGCGATGCTCTCTGGCCCGGGTGGCGACGGCGCGACGGCGGGCAATCAGAGCCGTGAGCCTGTCGCTTTCGCTTTGGGTCAGTCCCAGCGATGCAATCCGTTCATGCATCGAAGGTTCGAGAAGCGTCTCTGCGGGAACCGCTTCATTGCTCGCTACGTCGCCGGCGCCAGCGCTCGCGTGCCTGCTCATGAAAGCCCGCACAAGATCAATCTTCGCGTCCTCTTCGAGTTGGTTGGTGGCAATCTGATCGCTTACTTTTCGCAGCGTCCGCTCACCTGCCAACATCGCCAGATTGGCTGCGCGTAGCGAAAGATTTGCCTGCTTCAGTTCCGCGTTGATCTTTCTTTCGGCGGCGCGGTACTCGTCCAGCGTCGCTTGAAGATCGGCTAGCTCCCGAGCCACAGCCCGGGCGATCGAGGCGCGGGTGCGGGGGCTTTCCGGCGATGATACAGCGGCGATATGCGCCTCGGCGGTGGGTGATGCGTCGGTCGTGCCCGCCGAGGATTCAGCAGCGGGTGACCCGGCAAGGCTTGCTGTTTGTACCTCTGCTTCATCGTCGCCGGCTGGCAGCGGTTTCAACAGGGCTTCGTGGGAAATCGGCTTTGGCGTCACAGGATTGTCAGTGACGATGACGCGATCGCCCAACTCCGTGATGTCAAACAGGTACTTTGAAAAGCGGTTTGGCAGGCGAATGCAACCGTGCGAGGCGGCATAGCCGGGCAGATGACCGGCGTGGAGGGCAACGCCGGACCACGTCAGCCGCTGCATGTTCGGCATCGAGGCGTCGTAATATAGGTTTGAATAATGCTGCTCCCGCTTCTGCAGGATCGTGAAGACGCCTTTCGGTGTCCGGTAACCGGCGCGGCCCGAGGAGATCGGCGACGTGGTGACCAGGCCGTTCGCGTCAAACACAAGAAGGCGTTGAGGCCGTAACGCGACGACAATCGTTAACGGTGCAACAAGCTTCGCAGGTGGTTCTTGTGGTGGTCGGGATCGCTTTCTGGCAGCGGCGTCTTCGAGCGGCAAGGCGCTTGCCAGCATGACAAACGCAAGGCTCGTGAGAACCCAGCGTATTCCTGGCAGCCTGCCGGTCTCGGCAAGGCTGGGTGCTCCCATCCCCGTCATCAAAAGTCCAATCCGTACGCAATAACTGTCTAAAAAACAAACGGCAGAATACGTGAAGAAGGATAAAGTCTGGTTAGCAGATGATGTCGAGGCCCTGCAACTCGTGCCGCGGGGCGTTGCGACGTCTTACGCCTTCTTCCATCGGGCCGCCGTTGACCATCTCTGTTAATCAGAATCGCGCAGGTAATTGTTTGTTCCGATAAAAAGTATGTGTGACTTTCATTGTGGCCGGCATTCCACAGCGGGGAACTGGTAATATAAGGTGGATGGCGGAAATTGATGTCGGTTCTGCCGAATACAGCGGCATGCACGTGACCAAGCTCGCTGCATGCGCGTTCAAAATTCACCCGATCCTGGAGTGACCTGTTTCATGTCCTCGCAATCCTATCCTGGAGCGACGTCGGTCAAGCGTCTCATGGCGCCGGATATTGCCGCGATGAAAGGGCAAAAACCGATTGTTTCGCTGACGGCCTATCACGCTCATACCGCAGCCATCGCTGACAGGTACTGCGATTTCCTGCTGGTTGGCGACAGTCTCGGGATGGTGATGCACGGTTACGAATCGACCGTGCCGGTCACCCTCGATCTGATGATCATGCATGGCAAGGCCGTAGCTCGCGGCTCCAGGCGTGCTTTGATTGTCGTGGATATGCCGTTCGGATCGTACGAGGAAAGCCCGGCAGTTGCCTTCCGCAATGCTGCGCGCGTGATGAAGGAAACCAACTGCGGGGCGGTGAAGCTGGAAGGCGGGCGGCGGATGGCGGAAACGATCCGCTATCTCGTCGATCGGGGTGTGCCGGTTCTGGCGCATATCGGACTGACACCACAGTCGATCAATGTCCTGGGCGGTTTCAAGGCGCAGGGCCGCGAAAAGAAACAATGGGAGGCGCTGGAAGATGATGCGCGCGCCGTTGCGGAGGCGGGAGCATTCGCTGTCGTGCTGGAGGCCATGGCCGAGCCTCTGGCGCGGCGGATAACGCAGGCTATTCCAATTCCGACCATCGGCATCGGCGCGTCGGCCGATTGCGACGGGCAGATCCTGGTAATGGAGGACATGCTCGGGCTGTCGCCGCACGTTGCCAAGTTCGTCAAGGAGTTCGGGGCCATCGGTGCGGCTATAGACGGAGCGATTTCCGCCTATGCGGATGAGGTGCTGGCGCGCACGTTCCCGGGGCCTCAGCATACTTACGGTATGAAAGACCCCGATCATCCCGGAAGCGAGGCCACTGAAGCGGAAAAGAACAGGGGGACACCGGGAACCAGGGCCGAGGCCCGCCGAGTCACGAAAAAGCCAAAAAATCTAACCAGCTAGTGCTCTCAATTGCCATGTGCTGGCGAAAATTCCGAGCTATCCGGGCGCTGCCAGACGTCCCGGCGGATTGATGTAGGCTCGAAACAGGACTGAAGCGATCAAGCGCGGCTTCGCGGTTGCGTTGTTGCCACGGTGCGGTATTTGTGCCCAAGTCGGCCGCGCGCACGTCCGGGGTATCGTGCGCCTCCGACAAACAATGAATCAATTCAGGGCGTGAAAGATAATGGTCGACAATAACGAGGCTTTCCTGCGTGAACTCAAGCAAGAGATCGAGCGGGAAAAGTTCGCGCAGATCTGGCAGCGCTATGGCCTGATCATCATTGGCGGAGCCGTTGCGATACTTGCCGGAGTTGTCGCCTATCAAGGCTGGCAAGCGTATACCACGTCGGCCGCACAAGAGGCGGGGGCCAAATACGAAGTGGCCCTGGAGCAGGCGACTTCCAACAAACTGGACGAGGCCGCAAAGGGCTTTGAAGAGGTCCTGAACACCGGTTCGCGGGGCTATGCGACGCTCGCCGAACTGCAACTGGCTGCCACCCACCTCGAGATGGGCAAGAGGGAAGAGGCGCTCGCGGTCTACGAGAAACTCGCCAAGGATACTGGCGCTGATACGCTGCTCAGGGACTTTGCCCGGCTGCAGGCCGCCGCAATTCAGCTGGGGACAGCGGACTGGACGGAGATGGAGAATCGGCTCACCGATCTGACGGGGAGCGGGAACGCCTGGCGGCATAGTGCGCGCGAGCTGCTTGGTCTGGCCGCGATGCGGGCGGGCAAGACCAACGAGGCGCGCGAACTGTTTGAAAAGGTGCTGTCCGATCCGGAAGCACCTTCGAACATCAGGGAACGGGCCCGCCTTACAATGGAACGTATCGTGGCCGAGGATCTGAAGGCCGCACCACAGACGCCTGCACCGGCGGAAGCGGGCAATGCGGCGGAAGTGAAAACCGATAATGCCCAACCAGCGGCCGATGGCGAAGCCAGGATCCAGTCCGAGGACGCGGGCAAGTAGAGGACTAGGGTATGATCGTTCGTGCACTGGCGCTGATCGCAGCAAGCAGCATCGGCCTGGCCGTGGCTGGTTGCGCCGACAGTATGCCAAGCTTGCCGAAAGTCACCGAGCTCAATCCATTCGCTGAAAAGCAGCAGCCTCTGCCGGGACGGCGCGTGGCTGTGCTTGCGAACCAGGAGACGATCCCCGGTGAACTCGCCAGTGCCGACACTCCCATCGTCCTGCCTCAGCCCCGGGTCAACGAGGACTGGTCGCAGCCGGGTGGCGACGCCACCAACGCTCCCGGGCATCTCGTTCTCAACAGCAGCGTCAAACAGAGCTGGACCGCCGATGCGGGTGAGGGATCGAGCAAGAAGGGGCGGGTAACCGCTACTCCGGTGGTCTATCAGGGACGGGTCTATACGCTCGATGCAGCCGGACGTGTCAGCGCCTTCTCAGCCACCGGAGGTTCCGCAATCTGGCGCCATTCACTGGTGCCTGATGCGGAAGCGAAGGCCGGCAGCGGGATCATGTCGTCGTTCACGCTGTCGTCCAGCGCCCAGGGCGGTTATGGCGGCGGCATAGCTGCAGAGAACGGCCGCATCTATGCGGTCAGCGGTTTTGGAAAGATCGCGGCACTGGATCCGGCCTCGGGCAAGGTAATCTGGGAAAAGTCTCTCGGAACTCCCGTGCGGGCAGCTCCGACGGTCTCGGGGGACAGGCTGTTTATCGTCAGTCTGGAGGGCCGCTTCTATTGCCTGTCAGGCTCTGATGGCAGTGAAATCTGGGCCGTGCGCGGACTGCCGCAGCAGGCCAGCCTCCTCATGACCGTCAGTCCTGCGGTCGACGGGGACATCGTCTCTGTTCCCTATCCGTCGGGGGATCTCATGACGCTGAAGATCTCGGATGGATCACTGATGTGGACAGAGAATCTGGCGCGCTCACGTATATCCTCCCAGCTTGCCTCGCTAAGCGATACGGCGATGCCGGTCATTGATACCGGTACGGTCTTTGCGGTCGGCCATGCCGGACGCATGATCGCGACCAATGCGACCACGGGCGAGCGGTTATGGTCGCTCAATATCCCCGGAACGCAGCGGCCGTGGGTTGCCGGCGATACGGTCTACGTCGTCGATACCACGGGGCAGCTGATGGCAATTGCTCGGAAGGATGGCAGCATCCGCTGGACCGTGAAGCTGCCTGGTGCCAAGACATGGTCGGGACCCACACTGGCAGGCGGGCAGTTGTGGCTGGCGTCGGAGAAGGGGGCGCTGGTTGGCGTTGATGCCGTCACCGGTAAGGTAAACTCGCAGCAGAGCGTTGGCGGAGCGGTCTTTATCCCTCCCGTGGTGGCGCAGGGTCGCATGTACATTCTGCGCGATGATGCGACGCTTGTGGCGCTGAATTGACCGGTCGCCGAGCCGGTCATTTTCTGTTAGTTGAGCCGCATCGGACGGATACGGGAGCGCAAATCGTTCCGGCCGGGCCAATCTTTTGTCCACGAATCCAGGCTGAGCTCGCGCATCGGCTGATGCGGGAACTATTATGGCGGACCAGATACCTCTCAATGCACCGACGGTTGCGATCGTCGGCCGTCCGAACGTCGGCAAATCGACGTTGTTCAACCGGCTCACAGGCCGGCGGATTGCACTTGTCTCCGATATTCCGGGGCTGACGCGGGACCGTCGCGAAGGCCTGGCGGAACTTGGAGCGCACAAGGTGCGGCTGGTCGATACGGCAGGGCTGGAGGAAGCAAAAGCCGGATCGATCGCCTCGCGCATGCGCGAACAGTCGGAACGTGCGATCGAGCTTGCTGATGTCGTTCTCTTCGTTATCGACGCGCGCGACGGGGTGACGCCAGCGGACAAGGCATTCGCGCAGATTGTGCGCAGCTCCGGGCGGACGGCCATTCTGGTTGCCAACAAGTGCGAAGGCCGCGCAGGGCAGGACGGTTTCTATGAAGCCTTCGAATTGGGGCTGGGCGCACCGGTGCCGATCTCGGCTGAACACGGTGAAGGCATTGTCGATCTCGTCGAAGATGTGGCCGCGGCGCTTGGCCTAGACCATGCATCGCAGGGTGGCGCCGATCGACCGGCAGGGGACACGGCATTGGAGCGGCCACTCAGGGTCGCCATTGTCGGAAGACCGAATGCCGGAAAGTCGACCCTCGTCAACGCGCTGATTGGTGAGGAACGCATGATCACCGGGCCGGAGCCCGGCCTGACGCGCGACACCATTTCGACGGACGTGACCATCAATGGCCGCAACATCAGACTGTTCGATACCGCCGGATTGCGACGCAAGGCAAAGATCGACGAGATGGCTGAGAAGCTATCGGCAAGCGATACCATCCGCGCGATCCGGTTCGCAGAGGTTGTCGTTTTGATGATCGATGCCGAGCGGCCGTTCGAACATCAGGATCTAACGATCGCCGATATGGTGACGCAGGAAGGGCGTGCCCTGGTGATCGCCGTCAACAAATGGGATCTCGTCACCGACAAGCAGGCGCAGCTGAAGGCGTTGCGGGAGACTGTCGATGAGCGCCTCGCGCAAGTGCCGGGAGTGAAACTGGTGACGATCTCGGCACTGGCCGAACGCGGTCTCGACAAGCTGATGCAGGCGGTGTTCTCGACCTATACCACCTGGAACCGGCGCGTCAGCACGCCTGATCTCAATCGCTGGCTGCAGGAAGCGCTGGCACGGCATGCACCTCCTGCGGTTTCCGGCCGGCGGGTCAAGATCCGCTTCATTACACAGCCTTCGGCACGACCGCCGACATTCGTCGCGTTCTGCTCGCGTCCGGATGCGGTGCCCGGAAGCTACCAACGCTATCTGACAAACAGCCTGCGCAGCGCCTTTAACTTGCCCGGGGTGCCGATTCGCCTAAATTTGCGGAAGGGTGAGAATCCATACGCTCCGACAAAGAAGCGCTAATTCACGCAGCGAAATCCGGAGAATCAACGACAAGAGCTTCACGCTACGGGAAGAGAACTCGCAGAGGGCCACCGCGTTACGCCGCTGACACGGTGCCCGAGAAGTGCATGTAAAGGATAGACAACATATGAAGAATTCCCCGAAAACACAGCAGATGCGCCATGTCACTCTTGCTCTTGCGGCACTGGCAGTTGCCGGTTTTGCATTTGCTGGAAGCGCAGATGCGCGCAACGTTTCGGATGCGGTCAAAGTCGCCTGCAGCGGAGACTACAACCGGCTGTGCAATGGTTATGAAGTCGGTTCCAAGAAGCTCGACAGCTGCATGCGTACAAATGGCAAGCGCCTGTCGCGTGTCTGCGCTGAGGCCTTGTTCCGCGAAGGCCACATGACCCGCGGCGAATATACGAAATGGCGTGAATCAAGCGGCCAGTGAGAATTTCAAACGGCCGATACACACTTCACCGATAAAAGGTGTGGTGGCCACGGAAAAACAGTGGGCGGGAGTCATGAGAGGCGCAAGCGCTCCTCAAAACTCACCGCCCACACGGACGTCAGCCAAGTGGTCTGGCGCCGCTCCGGACCTGACAAGGTAATTTGCCGGGGCGTCATATTCAAGATCGCCAGGCCGTGCTGGCTGGATACCGGAAGTTCTTCGGGCCACTCCCGTTTATCAGGCAATCCCGGGTGAACGGGACATCATTCGGGTGCGATCAGGATAAGGGAGCCTGCTCAAATCGAAACGGAAGTCTTGTTCTATCATCTGGAGCGGCAACCGCTTGAAAAAGTCTTGCCCGCCTTGCTCGAGAAGACCATCGCGCGAGGCTGGCGGGCCGTGGTGCAAGCCGGATCGGAAGAAAGACTGGACGCCATCGATCTTGCGCTCTGGACCTACAGTGACGACAGCTTCCTGCCGCACGGCAAACGCGCGGATGGAAACTGTGAGCACCAGCCGGTCTATCTCACCGTATATGATGACACGCCCAACGGGGCGGGCGTGAGGTTCCTCGTCGATGGCGCATCAGCCACCACTTTCGAGGGCTTCGTCAGGATCGTCTACCTGTTCGATGGGCATGATCCCGAGGCGGTTGAGCATGCCCGGGCCCAGTGGAAAGCCGCCAAGGCTGCGGGCTGCACCGTCGGTTACTGGCAGCAAAACAGTGACGGGCGCTGGGAGAAGAAGGCCTGAGGCGCTGCATCGAGGGCATCCTGGCGTGTTCCGAAGATGCGGGCAGCGGGAGCCTGGGATAACAGGTCAGATGCATGAACTATCGACACGCGTATCACGCGGGAAATTTCGCGGACGTCATAAAACATGCCGTCCTGGCGCTCGTGATCGAGCACTTGAAGCGAAAACCGGCACCATTCAGGGTTATCGACACCCATGCCGGCATTGGCGTTTATGATCTGACGGCTGAGGAAGCCGTCAAGACAGGCGAATGGCATGACGGCATCGGGCGCATCTGGCAAGGTCCGGGCTCATCGCCATTGCCGGACAATATCCACGATGTTCTGGCTCCTTATCTTGCGACGGTACGCAGTCTGAATGAGGGAGACGACCTTCGCATCTATCCGGGCAGTCCGTTTGTCGCGAAGGCGTTGATGCGGCCGCAGGACGTCCTTATGGTCAATGAATTACATCCTGGCGACCATCAGGTTCTGTTGCGACGGTTGCGCAGTGATGCGCGAGCCAGAGTGACGAACATCGATGGCTGGATCGCGTTGCGGTCGGTGTTGCCGCCGAAGGAGCGACGGGGCGTCGTGCTGATCGATCCGCCCTTTGAGGTCGAGGGCGAGCGCGGGCGGCTGGTCAGCGGGCTCAAGGATGGACTTGCCCGGTTTGCAACGGGCACGTACCTGCTCTGGTATCCGATCAAGGAGCTGGCGCCCGTCGCCGCCCTGAAACGCGAAATTGTTGCATCCGGTGTCGAAAAGCTGCTGTGTGCCGAGCTCTTCGTGCACCGTCCGGGCGATCCTCGTCGATTGAACGGGTGCGGGTTGCTGGTGGTCAATCCGCCATATCAGCTTGATGAGCGATTGCGGGTGCTGCTTCCGTTTCTGGTGGAGAGACTCGGCCAGTCACCGGACGCCTGTTTCAACCTGACGTGGCTGGCGACAGAGGGACAGGCGGGACGCGGGAAGCGAACCTGAACCCTGCTGGCCGCAGTGTACACAACCTTTGAGGCGCTGTTTCGCAAAACAGCTTGCTTCATTTCAGCTTAATGCGGATAATTCCTTTGTTTCTGGGCGTTTTCTCATTTTTGAGAGCGGCCAGAAACGCACCAAGCTTATTGTTTTTAATTGATATTTTAACCGAGAGATATTGCATTACGCGTGACGGTTTGTTGTCTCGCCCCAATCTTGTTGATCCGCACCTTGCGAGGTCTGCTTTCAAAATCGAAGGTTCTCGCTGGCGCATTCAATTCCACGGCGCGGGACGGTTCGCGGAGCGCGGCTATCATCGGTATTTTGCGATGGAGGGATTGGTATGCGGCAGATTGGGACCGTCAAATTCTTCAATGATCGACGGGGATTTGGTTTTATCAAGCCGGATCAGGGCGAGCAGGATGTGTTCGTGCATATCACCGTCGTTGAAAGCTCTGGTCTGAACGCGCTCAACGAAGGCATGCGGATCTCCTTCGAGCAGGAATCTGGTCAGGGCGGTAAAGGTCCAAAGGCAACCCATCTGCAACCGGTATAAGGCTGTTGCCTTTCGGTGATATTCCGAGACCGCGACCGTCAAGCGCTGTGCGACTGTTCGCTTGACGGACGCATCCAGCTGTTTTTCCAAAGTTCCATGCTGTGAATGATGACTTGTCACTCGCGCGCCACGCCGCGTCGAAAAGAGATTATGTGCGCCCAGAAACGTGTGAGCATCCCATGTGCAACCGGTCCGTGATCAGGCAAATTGGTTAACGGTGCGAACGTGTTTTGCAAGCATCTGGAGAAGCGGTGATGAGAAAGCTCAGGCAGTTCGCAATAGCGGTTTCTGTCAGTATCGGATTGTCGGCGGGAATGAGCCTCAATGCAGGCCATGCGGATGCCGCCGAATGCTTCAAGAAGGCTGGTCAGGGTACGGCCACCACAATAGAAGGCGCCAAGTTCCAGGTCGATGAGGTGCTGCTTCAAGCGACGGACTGGGGAGCATGGGCCGAGTGGATGGCGACAGGCTCCACGAGCGGTTACGACTTCGGACCGCGCAAGTATCGCTGCAAACAGGGTGGCCTTGGATATGAGTGCTACGGCACTTCGACCATTTGTAAGAAATGAGTTCCGTTAGACCCAACAATTAATTCAGCCATATGAGGTGGACAATGCGAGTTCATTTTCTTGCGGGGGCATGTGCCGCAATCCTGTGCTGTATAAGCGTGGGCGCTCAGGCGGCCAGCTGTGTCAAGGCTGGCGGCGAAGCTACGATGATTACAGAAGATCTCGCAAAGTTCATGGCCAATGCAGCGCTGAACAACCAGATCAGCGCCAATGGCTTGAAGCCCGCGGGCCAGGTGAGCATGACCTGCTCGGCGGCGGTTGTGGGCACCTATTGCATTGCTCAACAGCGGGCCTGCAAATCCTGAATCAGTCTGGATGATCCCATAAAGGGATCAATCCGGAGACTACGAAGAAAAGCGGGCGCCTCCTGTTGGGGCGCCCGCTTTCGTTTCAAGGTTTCTTCTGAACCTAGACGTTGCGGGAGGTTGCGTTGCGAATTGCCGCGATAACTCCCGAGACAATTGCCCCGCTACCGGCACCGCCGAGCAGCTGCGTGAGAACCTGCGCCCAGTCGACTGAGCCGGCCAGATTGATGGCTTCAGCCGGGATGCCAAGCTTAGGCAGGATAAAGGTGCCGAGTGCACCGCCGATCGCGCCCAAGAGAGTATTGCCGAGAGTACCGGTGGAAAGGGTGCGGGAGAGCTGCCCAACAACATTGCCGCCAATTGCACCGCCCACGATTTGAACGATCAGTGATACGATATCCATGTCTCTGCAACTCCCTAAAGAAATTCTCGACATGATGCCGGACTCGCCTTGGGCGAGTTCCCGCCTGCCACGGCCATTATAAAACGGCAGACCTATTACGCGTTAATGAAATGTATTCGTCGCGGTAAACGTTATTTGGAAGTGGCCGTAGAAGTATGGGGATGTTCCCTGAGAAAGGTTTCTGAAAGTGCTTTGCAACTTCTTCACGGAGTGATGACAAATTCCCGATAAGGTGCGCTGAAATGGCCAACGTGAGTAAAGGAAAGAAACATGATGCGTTTTGGTTTTCTGGCGGCGCTGCTATGTAGTTTTGCTGTTTATTCTGCAACGGCGGAAGCCGGGTCGCGGTCACGCTGGTCGAGTGCAGATGGGGTGCATGCCAGACACGCGAAATCCAACTATTACCGCAGTGGTGTGAGGGTTAAGGGCTACACCCAGCGGCGTGGTGGTTATTCTTACGGATATAAAGACGTTATCAATACATACGGCGATGGCCCGCGCCGATTCGATTATCTGGATCAATTCCGCGACCCGTTCTCCGACCGGCAGACGATAGCCGGCCCGTTTGACAGCGGTTTCTTCTTCGATAGCCCTGCCAGGCCCCATGGCGGAGATGCACCCTATATGAATTGAACCGCGTTCCGGTCATCGTAGCGAGGGCCGGATGGAGCCAAGACATTCCAGCGCCGCCAGCCTGACAGGTGTGGCGGCGTTCCTGTTTGCGAGCAAGGTGATGTCTCTGTGCAATTGCCGGCGAGAAACTGGACCCAACGGGCAGGAAACCTGGGGGAACGACGCGCCCGGCCCTAGGCACGGGAAAACGCGCCATCTAAGGTTCAACAGGGTTAATTTTCCAGGAATTCTGAGATGTCCACGCGCGTATCAACGATGTCAGCGGCTGTTCTGGCGACCATTGCATTGGCCTTTATTGCGGTCGCGCCCGCTCAGGCCAAGTGCACGCGTCTCGCGTTCTCGGTCAACGATTACGGCAAGGAAGGCCCTACCAGAGACGCGAAGGACCTGCTTGACAAGTATATCAAGGAGTGGACCGCCGAGCGCGGTATCACCAGCTATCGGACAGGAAAGAAGGACGTTCAGTGCGAGCTGTTCATCGACCTCATTGTGTTCGATGAGTACACGTGCCGGGCGGAAGCGGACGTTTGCTGGGACGGCTGAAGTTGTGACTTGAAGCAAGCGGCGGTGGCTGACGTTTGCCTCGCCGCATCAGCTTCCCGCTCAGTGCGATTCGTGCCGAATGAGATCGGCGGTCTACCTTCCAACCCTCAGCCTGGACGATCCAGCGCGACTTTGACGATCATTCCTCAGGAGTGAGCTCGGCGATCTGTGACGTTGGTAAGCCAGGCGCTCAGGCCATCTCGTGCCGGACACGTGCAAGCTCCTGCAGCTTTGTGGTCAGCATTTCGCGGTCGAAGGGCTTGAGCAGGAAATCATCGATGCCGGCGGCGTGCGCTTTCGTAAGATCGCCGATGTCGAGTTCCGACATCAGGTACAGGATCTGCGGTTTGGGAGCCGGGCGCATTCGCTGGAGTTCCACCAGAAAATCGTGAGCTCCCATCCCGGAAAGCCGCCAGTCCAGCAGGATTATATCCGGCATTCTTGCCGCACAGGCCTGCAAGGCCTTTTCCCCATCCTCAGCCTGAAGCGCGATGAACCCTGCGCGTTCCGCAAACAACGCGGCGATCCGGCGGATCAGATCTGAACTGGCAACGACGAGACAACATTGCATGAGGCGAACTTTCCCGGCAGCCTCAACCGCTGCCAATGATCGTAGGCATGCTGTCGGTCAGAGGTTAACTTAGAGTTTCCCGATCAAGGCTGTGCTCAAGGAGTGGCCTTGAGCACAATGTCATTGCCGTCCTTCACAATGGCCAGCTGCATCGCCGTGGCTACCGCCAGCCGCCATGTATAATAAGCCTGAATATTGAGAGCGTTGAATTCGGTGGGTTCTTCACCAGCGACGAAGTCCGTCAGGTATTGTGGGAAACGGGCACCTGTGCCGCTGCAGCGCAGTTCGAAAACCGGGTTCTCCAGATCCCCTGCGATCTCGACCTTGATTTCACCGCCGCGCGGCAGAGCGGTGATGGCGCTGGCGATCAGATTGAGCAGCAACTTGACCTTGTCCTTCGCCATATGGCCGGCCGGTCCGTTCCAGATCAGGACGTGCTTGCGCTGCCCGACATAAGCACGCGAAATCTGTTCCGCGGTCCGCAGGTCGATCTGAGCGCCTGCGGAGCCGGCTGCACCAAATGCGAACCGTGCGTACTGCAGCCGCGCGGACGCCTGCTCGGTGACATTGCGGATGACGTCGAGCGCATAGGTCTGGGTCTCGGGGTCTTCATCCTCGTTGAGGATCTCCAGGCCATTGTAGATGGCGCCAACCGGGCCGATCACATCGTGGCAGATCTTGCTCGAAATCAGAGCAGCAAGCTCAAGATCGTTCGGCGTCTGATTTTCGTCCATGGTGCCCCTCGTTGCCCCGTCTCTTACGGGTTCGGTGCAAATTACGTCAAAGCGGCGGCTCACCAGGCACAAAAAAGCCGGGCGACGCGAGCCAACGGGGGGCCGCTTGCATCGTTCAACTATCGAGGAATACACGGCACAACGTGCCTATGCAAAGGGTCGCCTGAGCGAATTGCACGCTGTGGTGATTCCCTCACCATTTAGACGACCTCACGGCTTTCTCGGCCTGTGCCGCGGGTCCCAGAAGGCCGAATGATCGCAAGGTGTTGCCTTCCAGCATCGCACCTGGCCACACTTTGGTAACAACTTCAAAGCAATGATTTGTTAACTGTGTAAGCAGCGTAATTCGCAATGAATCGGGCGGGTGTCCCGGCAACCTGAGCCGCAGTTCCAACGGTCGAGACAAGCTATCGGGTAGACATGATGTTTGCACATCTGACGGCGCGGTTATGCCTGCTGATCCTGAGCCTCACACTTGTGACGGCTCCCGGTCCTGATGCCCGCGCCCAGAATGGCTATTCCGGCGGCTCACAATACGATGTGTACCGGGAGGCTCCCGATCCTGACGCCAATGCTGACGAGTCGCGGTATGGGACGCCGACTCAGGGGCAAAGCTATCAACGCCCGAACAACGACTACTACTCTCCGCCCTCATACGAGAGTGGCGGGAACAATCAGGCATACCGGCCGAATGACAGCTATCGGGCAAACGATGCATACAGCCCGCCGCAGGGGGGAATGCGAGACGATTACGGGTATGGCGGCGGCTACAACAACAAACCCTCCTATGACGGCGGCAGCGGTGACTTCCGTGACAAGGGCGGCTACGACAGCGGTCCGGGACGGTATGCGGACGAACCCTATGAGGACGATCGCGCGCCGCGGAGCTACTCCGACGAGGGCGGTTCAGGGACGTACAGCCAGAGCGAAATTCTGGAAGCGGGGCACAGCTTCTTCGGCTCCCTGAGCAAGGGGCTGGCCAGTGTGGTCGAATATGCCTTCAAGCAGGCCGGCCGGCCGAATGGATATATCCTCGGCGAGGACGCCGGCGGAGCGTTCGTCGCGGGGCTGCGATACGGCGAGGGACTGCTTCATACGCGGTTTGCAGGTACGCACAAGGTCTACTGGCAAGGGCCTTCGATCGGCTACGATTTCGGGGCCGAAGGATCCAAGACGATGGTTCTTGTGTACAATCTTCAGGATCCTTCAGAGATCTACAATCGCTTCGCAGGCGTGCAGGGATCGGCTTATATCGTGGGCGGCGCGAGCATCCAGTTCCAGACGTATGGGAATGTAACGCTGGCGCCGATACGGACCGGCGTCGGGCTGCGCCTCGGGGCAAACATCGGTTATCTTAAATATACAAGGTCGCCGACCTGGAATCCGTTCTAAAAAAACCGGTGCTCCGCGCGATTTCCTCTTCACCATCGAGGCTGTATGATTGTACTGGAGTAGCTTCCAGTTCAGCCAGCAGCCATCGGGTTCCGGCTGAAATTCGGGATGCCTGAGCCCATTAGCGCGGGTCATGCGTTAAGTGTCCATTATGGGATGCAGCCGAGGATGAGCGGGTGATATCGATCCAGTCATTTATGCTCGTCCTCCTAGGCTTTCTGATCGCGACCCTCATTGGTCTGCTGATCGTTCCTGCTTACCGGCGTCGCACTGAACGGCTGGCGGTCGAGAGACTCAAGCGATCGATGCCGCTGACGGAAGCCGAGATCCGTGCAGACAAGGATCGTTTGCGCGCCGATTACGCCCTCATCATCCACGAGCTCGAGTACAAGCTGGAGAAAGCAACGCTTGCGGCTGCGCGCCAGCGCGTCGAAATCAACAGGCGCGATGCGATCATCAGTGGTCTGGAGGAAGAGCTCGGGAAGCTGCGGACCACCCTGGAAGGGCACGAGAATGCGCGCCGTGTGCTTGAGCAGACGATCATGGACCGGCTCCCCAAGGTCGAGGAGCGTCTGGCTGAAGCACGTAAACTGCTGGTCCAGCGTGATCGCGAAGTGGCGTCGTTGAGCGAGACGGCACAGAAGCAGGCACGGGCTCTGGAAGAGGCAAACCTGCTCAATGCGCAGAGCCGGGATGAAGTACTGCGGCTGACGGCTGCCCTCAATGCGCGCTCGGCCCGGAACCGCAGGGACATAGGCAAGGCCGATGCTGAGGATGAGGTCGCTCTCCGGGAGGAACTGGAGATGTTGCGAGCCAAGATGCGGGATCAGTTGGACCGCATCAGGGATCTGGAGGGGGCGTCGGCCTCCGAAAAGGGCATCCAACGCAAGGACCACCGGCCGGAAGTCGTGCGCCTGCGGAGCGAGCTGAGTGAAGCCGAGGCGGCTCTGCGGTCCGCTCTGAGCGCAGTTGAAGCCGGGCGCAGGGCGCGCATCAATTTCGAATCGGAGATCGAAGCTCTGAAAGCCAGAGCCGAGAAACAGAGCGCGGAAATCAACCGACTTCGTGCCGGTCTGGCCGTTTATCAGGCTGCGGAGAAAGATCAGAAATCGCAGGCCCAGAACAAGCTGGCGATGCATTCGCGGATAGCCGTCCTGCAGGCGCAGACCGAGGAGCAGGAGAAGAAGATCCAGTCCTTGAAGGCCGAGGTGGCGGCTGCCCATGAACGTGCGGCCTCACAGGCAGCTCATTATACCGATGAGTTGCGCCAGTTGGGCGCGCGTTCATCGGGAAGATCGTCGCTTCGGGGGGATGTAATCGGAAGAGGCACCGAAACAGACAAGCGGCGTTCATTGACCGAGCGTATCGGAGCTGCTGATCGCCTCGCGGGCAAGCGCGGGGACGCTATCGGGATGCAGGAAGGCGAGGCACAGGGCCCGGCCCAGGTGAGTGGAGGGAAGGCAACCCCGCGCCGGACGGATCTTACCGAGGATGGTGCGGGCGAACCGCGTCCGCGGATCGAGCGCGAGGCGGCTGAGGTTACAATCTCCCGGCACGAGAGGTCCGGAACGTTTACTGAGACGCCGGGTGGAGAGAGTTTGAACTCCTCCGAGTATGGGCCGCATGATGACCGACCAGCCAAGCGACCGTCGTCCGGTTTACTTGAACGAATTACACGCCTCGATCGTGCCGATTAATCCGGACGTTACGGGGAGCATCCGCGCTGACGCATCGCTTGGGATTGCTCGCTCGTCGGAGCTTCTTCCGGGTTAACGGCCCTCCGATACGTCAAGCTAGTGATAGCCTTCGCCGGGCCGAACCTTGCCCCAGAAACTCCAGTAAATGAATATCGTGTAGCCGAGGACCAGGGGCAGCATGATGACCGTTCCGATCAGACTGAACAGTTGTGACGATGGCGAAGCCGCGGCCTGCCAGACGGTAACTGAAGTTGGAACGAGGTAGGGGATATTGGAGATCACCAGGCCGATAAAGCCCATCAGGAACAATGCAATGGCTGCCAGGAATGGTGTTGCCTCGTGCCCGGAAACGAGACCCCGCCAGCACGCAAGGGCGGCAAGCGCTGTCACGATCGGGACCGGAGCCAGATAAAGAATGTTAGGCCATGAGAACCAGCGTTCGAAGACGTGTTCGGACACCAGAGGTGTCCACAGGCTAACAGCCGCCATGGCGACGAGGACGACAACAAGGAGAACTTTGGCCTGAGCGCGCGCACGCTCGGCAATGGCGCCTTCGGTCCGCAGCAATAGCCAGGTGGCGCCCAGCAAAGCGTAACCTGCGATGAGGGCAAGGCCGGTGAAGAGCGGAAACGGCTGGAGCCAATCGAACGGGCCACCGGCATAAGCGTTGTTCTCGACCCGGATGCCCTGCAGAATTCCACCAAGAACGACGCCCTGCATGAAGGCAGCCACGATCGAGCCGCCAGCAAATGCAACGTCCCACACCGAGTGATGGTCTGGCTTGGCAACCCAGCGGAACTCGAAGGCGACGCCGCGGAAGATCAGCGCCAGCAGCATGATGATGACGGGCAGGTAAAGCGCGGGCATGATGATGGCGTAAGCGAGCGGAAACGCGACCAGAAGACCAACGCCTCCCAGAACGAGCCAGGTTTCGTTGCCATCCCAGAACGGTGCGACGGTGTTCATCATGACGTCGCGTTCGGCTTCTGAGGAGGCAAATGGAAACAGGATGCCCAGGCCCAGATCGAAGCCATCGAGGATGACGTACGCGATGACGGCTACAACGAGAATTGAGGCCCATACGAGGGGGAGCCAGTATGTTTCGTCGCCCATCACAGCTAATGCCCCCTGTCAGTAGTTGTTGCCTCGCGTGCCGCTCCGGTTGCCCCTGACAACGGCCGGGAAGCAACACCTGGAGCCCTCTCATCGCCGGTGGCAATGGCAGGTTGCGGTCCCTTGGTAATCAGGCGATTGATGTAGTAGATGCCCATCGAGAAGACGCTCGTGTAGATCACGACGAACAGAACAAGGCTTGTAAGAACCGTGTTGAGGCCGACCGGGGAGACACCTTCGGCAGTGCGCAGGATGTCTTGCACGAGCCAGGGCTGACGGCCGGTTTCCGTGACCCACCAGCCAGCAAGGATGGCGATGAAGCCGAGCGGCCAGGAATGCTGGACGATGCCAAGGTACCAGCGTGTTTCAAACAGGCGGCCCTTGAACCACAGCCAGGCGCCCACGAAGCCGATTGCCAGCATCAGAACTCCGATGCCGACCATGATCCGGAAGGCGAAAAAGACCGGGGTCACCGGCGGGCGGTCCTCGGGCTTGAAGTCTTTCAGGCCGGGGAACAGGGCTTGCGGGTCATGACGAAGGATCAGGCTGGCTCCATACGGAATGGAGATTTCATAGTCGTTACGCTCCTCGGCGGCATTCGGCAGGGCAAAGAATATAAGTGAGCCCGGCTTGGAGCTGTCCCAATGCGCCTCCATCGCGGCGACTTTCGCGGGCTGGTGTTCGAGGGTGTTCAGGCCGTGCAAATCGCCGAGCAACACCTGCAGGGGAGCCAGGAAGAAGACCATGCCCAAACCCATGCGCGTCATGGTCTTTGCTTCTTCGATGTACTTGCCGGTCATCAGGTAACGGGCGCCGACCGCGAGCACGACGAGAGACGTCGTCAGAAACGCTGCGGTGTACATATGCGAGAAGCGATACGGAAAACTCGGATTGAAGATTATGGCCCACCAGTCTGCTGGCCTTGCCACCCCGTCGACGATGGTGTGGCCGGCGGGTGTGTGCATCCAGCTGTTGGCGGCCAGAATCCAGAAGGCCGACAGAGATGTGCCGATCGCCACGAGAACTGCAGCGGTGATGTGGAGACCTGGTGGAAACCGGTTCCAGCCAAACAAAAGGATCCCGAGGAAGGTTGCTTCGAGGAAAAATGCAGTCAGGACCTCATAACCGAGAAGAGGACCGATGATGTCGCCTGCGCGATGGGAGAACTCGCTCCAGTTCGTGCCGAACTGGTAGGACAGGACAATGCCGGAAACGACGCCCATGGCGAAAGAGACGGCGAAAATTTTCGTCCAGAAGCGAGCCAGGCTGTAGAGGTATTCGCGCCCGGTCAGCCGCCAGCGGATCAGCAGCGTGGCAATAAACGCCGCCAGCCCAATCGTAAATGTGGGAAAAATGATATGAAAGGCGACGGTGAAAGCGAACTGGAGCCTTGCGAGGAAGAGGGCGTCGAATTCCATGCGAGCTTCCTAACCTGTCTGGGCCCAGACGAAGTCCAGCTCCTAAGCTACGCCTTCCTGAGCCGAGATCAATGGCAATTTGCCGAGCTTCGGGCGTTTCATCACCTGGCGCATCATATTGGTGCAGGTAGCCTTAACGCCGCTACAGCATTTCGACAGAGGGGCATTCTGCTCCAGCGCCCGGGCAAGCCCCGAAGCCTGAATGGGACGGAGAGGAGCGGCCGCGTGATCGAGCTTTCCGGCTAATCGTTTTACAGATGGGTATTCGGTACCCTGTCCCGGCATGGATAGCGGGGCTGGTCAGGGCGCAATGAACCAACACAGGCCCTCAGCGCTGCGCTTCCGATTGAAACTGCTGAAAACGAGAGAAAACAGAAAGTGGCGCCCCGTACGGGACTCGAACCCGTGTTTCCAACGTGAGAGGCTGGCGTCCTAGGCCACTAGACGAACGGGACAAGTGCACTTGTTGGAGAGGGTCCGTATAGTTGAGAGCGGGGCTTCAATCAAGGAAAATCACATTATCGCAAAGCCATTTGTTCGTTGCCGCTCCAACAAGCGACCGCGTGGCGAAAGTTAGCTTTACCGGCGCGTACCGTGCTATTGGCGCATGCTGGGCGCGAGTGGTTCAGATCAAGCAGGATACATGACACAGGAAGAAAGCGTGCGCGAACTGGTGGCGGCTCCCGAGGCTGCCGGAGAGAGACTTGATAAATGGCTCGCCGGGCAGCTCGATGATCTGAGCCGTTCACGGATCCAGGCTCTGATCCGCGAGGGCGCTGTAACGTCCGGGACGCGTGCGCTGCTTGATCCGAACGAGCCGGTCCTTTGTGGTGCAACCTATCGCTTGATGCTGCCTCCCCGGGTCAAGGAGGCGGAGCCGGTCGGGCAAACGATTGCCCTTGATATCGTTCACGAGGACGAGCACGTGATCGTTCTCGACAAGCCCGCAGGCCTGGTGGTGCATCCGGGGGCCGGAAACGTTTCCGGAACACTCGTCAACGCACTCATTGCCCATTGCGGGGAAAGCCTGTCGGAAATTGGCGGAGCAGACCGCAAGGGTATCGTCCACCGTCTGGACAAGGACACATCCGGCCTGCTCGTCGTTGCCAAAACGGATATCGCGCATCAGGGCCTTTCGGAACAATTCGCAGCACATGGCCATGACGGCCGGTTGCACCGCTCCTATCTGGCCCTGGCGTGGGGCGTACCGGACCGAGGCCGCGGTCGCATTGAAGCTGATCTGGCGCGAAGCACGCAGAACCGGCTCAAATTCGCGGTGGTGCCGCCGGGTGAGGGGCGGCATGCCGTTACTCACTTCGAGGTCGAGCAGGTGTTCGACGCGGAAAAGGGGCCGGGGCTGGTATCCCTGTTGCGGCTGGTTCTGGAAACGGGACGCACACATCAAATTCGTGTGCACATGGCGCATATCCGCCATCCGATTTTAGGTGATCCTGTTTACGGCAGCAGCTTCAAGGCAAGTGCGCGGAAACTCGATGCTGCCTCACGGGCGGCGCTGAAACGACTTGGGCGGCAGGCCCTGCACGCGGCAGAACTTTCATTTGAACACCCTGTCAGTGGTGAACTGTTATCATTCACGAGTCCCCTGCCGGATGACATGGCCGAGCTCATCGCGTGCCTTAAGGCTGCGAGTGCAGAATAAACTAAGGCCTTGTTTAACTATTATTTTCTTAAAGATGTACAAACCATGCAGGTTTGTGCGATATGCTTCCGTCACGTTGATAAAATGCCTTGTTTTGAGGCTTGCAGGTCTTGGGATTATGGATTTGCTCGCTATATGTACAATTACGGCCTTGATCGGCGGGAGACGATCAGGGCGCGACGGCTTGCGAGGGAACCGAAATCCAACAACTGCGTATCATCTCAAGGAGACGTGAAGGCGTGCGATGCCGATCACACGGCAATGTTGATTGCTGACTGATTTCGGCCTGAGTAAGCACAATAACTGGAAAAGGCTCTCTTCAATATAGCTAGAGCCGACTGTCAAGTCGGCGGGCATTAGAAAGTGGGGTTTACCATATGGCCAGTAAAGCGCTTCCGACAGTCAGCGGCGGATCAGCTGGACTGTCCAGGTACCTGGAGGAAATCCGCAAGTTCCCCATGCTCGAACCCGACGAGGAGTTCATGCTCGCCAAACGCTGGCAGGAGCATGAGGACACCGAAGCCGCGCACAAGCTTGTCACTTCGCATCTCCGCCTCGTGGCCCGGATCGCCATGGGATATCGCGGCTATGGGCTGCCCATAGGCGAGGTGATCTCGGAAGGCAACGTGGGCCTCATGCAGGCAGTCAAGCGGTTCGACCCGGATCGCGGATTCCGCCTGGCCACATACGCAATGTGGTGGATCCGGGCGTCGATACAAGAATACATCCTGCGCTCGTGGAGCCTCGTTAAAATGGGGACCACTGCGGCACAGAAGAAGCTGTTCTTCAACCTGCGCCGTGCCAAGAGCCAGTTGCAGGCGCTTGAGGATGGCGATCTGAGGCCGGAACAGGCCAAGGCGATTGCCACGAAGCTCGGAGTGACGGAAGAGGACGTCATCTCCATGAACCGTCGCCTCGGCGGCGATGCCTCGCTCAATGCACCGCTGCGGGCAGAGGCGGATTCTGGCGAATGGCAGGATTGGCTTGTCGACGAGACTCCCGATCAGGAGGAGCAGCTCGCGGAAAGCGAAGAGCTCGTGATGCGCCGCGCCTATCTGTCGGACGCGCTGGCGACGCTGAATGATCGTGAACGGAGAATCTTCGAAGCCCGGCGCCTGGCTGAAGATCCGTCTACTCTGGAAGATCTTTCCGGGGAGTTCGGCGTCAGCCGGGAACGCATCCGCCAAATCGAAGTCCGTGCCTTCGAGAAAGTCCAGAAGGCCGTGCAGAAGGCTGCCCAGGAGCGGGAAGCCGTCTGATCTTCCTGCCCTTGGCTCCTCCGGAATTCGCCTGCGTATACATATGGGAACTGCCGGTGCGCGTGTCTCCCGCGCATCGGCGCTTCCGCCCAATTTCATGACAGAGATTCTTCCAGCAAAAAATCAGCGCGAATCGCTTACCTTATTTCCTGTGAGGAATAGTCCCTCGACGTCGGCAACGGTTCAGGTGCGTTGCCGCCAAGCGTGCGCGTCGGGACAAAGGGGAGCGAATGCTCTTGCTGTCACGGTCAACAGGTCGGTCAAAGGCCAGTTGGGATCTGCGCAGCGCGCGACGGGTAAGGATGGCCGTCGCTACAGGGAACCTTCCGCGGATCCACAAACAGCTCCTCACATCGCATCCGCGATCGCTTCGACAGCCGGATTTCGAGAACTGCAGCTTGTCTGACGCAGGCCTTCCCTGCTGTGCGTTGCCGAGCGTAGGCTGCTGTTGGATGTCCGGTTGCCCTTTGGCTTTGTCGCAGCAACCTTCACGAAGATGGAGTGGCCCATGCTGACGCGCCTTCATCCACGCCTCGCCCCTGCGTTTCCCGGTTCATCACTCAGCCTGATGCATTCGCGGCATCTCGCGTTCAAGTGGTTGTTATTGCTCCTCTGTCTTCACAAGATTCACTATCCTCCAAGTCCCACCTGAATGAGCTACGCCGGCAGCCCGGTGCGAGGGTGATGCCGGCCAGACGGAATTAAAAAGGGCTCGTCCGGTGGATGAGCCCTTTTTTGAACTTCATTGGTGATGTGGTGCGGGAAGCATGCGCCTGTCTGCACGGGCTTCCAGCGATTGCTCTACATAGGGATCTTCGCAATGCCCTGGGCGAAATAGCTGTCGACGGCGTCCGTGATCGAATCTGCAACCTTCTGGCGCCAGCTTTCAGACTTCAGAAGCTTGGCATCGTTCTTGTTGGTAACGTAGGCGAGTTCGATCAGGACCGATGGAACGAGAGCGGATTTCAGTACCTTGAATGCTGCCGTCTTGTGCGGATTGGCGCGCAGATTTGTCGTGTCGCCCATGTATTCGACGACCGAGCGTGAAAACAGATCCGTTCGCTGGTGCGTGACTTCAACGGCCGCCGTGGCGCGATCGGCCAAAATCGCCTTCACGACCTCCGAGTCCTTGGGGTCGATTGCTGCAAACTTGTTCTCCGGGATGTCGATATTGGATGCGCGTGCGCGCGCCGACGACTTCAGACGCTCGGCAACGGACGGGCGCAGCGAGTAGATCGAAGCTCCGCGTGCATTGGAGCTGGCGTAGTCGGCGTGAACGGCGATAAAGAGGCTCGCATTGTTCCTTTCGGCGAATGCCGTCCGCTCACCCAGGGGGACGAACTTGTCGGTTTCGCGCGTCATCAGAACACGATAGCGGCCCGTGTCCTCGAGCTTCTTGCGGAGAATCTTGCTGAAAGCCAGCACGACGTCCTTTTCAACCACACCGTTCTTCCTGGCACCGGAGTCGTGGCCGCCATGGCCAGGATCGATAACGATAAGCGGCTTGGCCGTGCGTTTGGCCAGTTTTTCTGGATGCTGTGCAGGCCGTGGCGGAGGCGGTAGCAGCCCGGCGGCACCTAGTCCGTAGGGCTTGTCGAACTTCGCTGCGGGTTTCGGCGTTTCGGGAGCCTCAGCGACGACCGGGGCGACGGGTGCCGAGGCGAGAGCGACGATGTCAAGAACCAGTTGCGGCTCCTTGCCGTCCTTCATCTCCAACTTTGCCGTCTCGACAAAGACCGGCTCCGTCACGCGAATGATGACCTTGGACTTGCCCGCGCCGGCACGTCCTCCGCGGAAGCCGCTGACCAGCCCCACCGGGCCGTCCTTCGGCAGCGGCGGCAGGCGCATTCCGACGGTGGGAAATTCAGCGACGACACGATTGGGGTTCGAAAGCGAGAACACCTGATAAGTGGTGCGACGTTCGAGAGCGATGATGAATCGCGTCCGCTTCTGCTCGGAATTCTGGCTGGTCCGGTCTGCTTCTGGAGCCGCGGCTGGCGCAGAATCAGGTGTCTGGACTGCGTGGGATGGCGCAACCAAGACACCGACCAGAGCGACACACATTGCGAGCACGCGCAGCAGCGAGCGCTCAAACCGTAAACCCATTTCGGCTGACCCCCGTTTTACGCGATACGGTGCAATTGGAATCGAGACCGCAATATTCCCAGTGAAGATGGCTATTTCCGGGTCTTCATGGGATTTTTACCAAATCTAGAGAACAGGGGTTAACAAACCCTTAACGTTAACCCGTGTGCCATGGAGATACATGAAGGTAACGCTGGAAGCTACTGAATGCGTTGATTTGTCCGGAAAAGAGAAGAGGTGGTCAGCCGGTCACTTGGCGGAATCTATCTGCCAGCGCGCGACAGCCTCGTCATCGCATTCGCGCGCATCGACCCACTTGCCCTGGCCATCGGCTCCCTGCTCCTTCTTCCAGAAGGGAGCTCTGGACTTGAGATAATCCATGAGGAATTCGGCGGCCTGGAAGGCTGCCTGGCGGTGAGCGGAAGCGGTGATGACGAGAACGATGTTGTCGCCAGGCTTCAACGTCCCGTATCGGTGGATTATGAGGCTGGCCTCCAAGGGCCAGCGTGCGATGGCTTCAGCTTCCACCCGGGCAAGTTCCGCTTCCGTCATGCCGGGATAGTGCTCCAGTGTCATGGAAGCGATCGGATGATCTGGAGTGTTGCCGCGAACAGTCCCGGTGAACGTGACGACTGCGCCGATGTCCGTGCGGTCCCCGGTCAGGGCCTTGATCTCGGCACCGACATCAAAGTCTTCCATCTGAACGCGCACGGCCATCGTCTCAACCTCCGGTGACCGGAGGGAAGAACGCGATCTCGCGGGCATTGCCTATGCGCGCGTCAGCACGGGCATGTGTGTGGTCAATCGCGGTGCGGATGACTTCGCCGCGCTCAAAGGCTGCCGCATACTCGGGGCCGCGGCCGCGCAGCCACGCTACGAGATCCGAGATGGTGGAGACGTCAACGGGCGGCTGGACATGCTCTTCGGCAAGGCCAACCTTCTCGCGGACCCAGGCGAAGTACATAAGTTTGATCGGTCTGTGCGTAATCGTCATGATGGTTTCTGATTGCTCGTTGCGTGCCGGATTGCAGCCCTCAGGTAATCGCTGCCTGTCCAAAGGGTAAGCACAGCAGCAACCCATAGCAAGACGTGGCCAGCCTGCATGGTCACGGGCGCGAAGTCACCTGATGCCGGGCCGGCAAGCAGAAGGGCCAGAGCCAGCATCTGCAGGAACGTTTTCAGTTTGGCCAGCTGGGTGACGAGGACCCTGACCTGAAGGCCGGCCAGGAACTCGCGGAGACCGGATACCAGGATCTCGCGACAGAGAATGATGATGGCCGCGAAGACGGCAGTACCTGAGAGTGTCCCGTCAGCGATGAGCATCATGAGCGTGGCGCCGACCAGCAGCTTGTCTGCAATCGGATCTAACATCGCGCCCAGAAGAGACTGCTGGCTCCATATGCGCGCCAGATAGCCATCCAGCCAGTCCGTCACCGATGCCAGGACGAAGATCGTGAGGGCGGTCCAGTGCGCAGTCGCCGGTTCGAGATAATGCAACGCCAGTACCAATGCGGGTACGGCGAGGATACGGGCGAATGTCAGGCAGTTGGGGATGTTCAGCACATCAGCCCGCGCAGCAGAGTGAAGCATGGTTTCGGAAAGAGCATCACCAGACGCTGGCGTCAATGCCCTGCTACGGCTTTCCAGCGTTTTGATGAGCGGGTGAGACCATGGATAAACTATAGGCGTACGTTCGATCCTCGTGCATAATCAACTCATATGGGACCATGAGGGGAGGAATGGGAGCCTGCGGAGCCAGAACAGTGCAAAACGAGGTTTGGCTATGAGCTATCTCACATTCCCGAACGTACTTAGATCTGCTGTTATCGCCTTATCGGGCGCCGTATTCGCCATGACGCCAAGCGAGCCTTCCCTGGCCCGCAGATCCGACCTGGCTGGTTCCTGGCGCGGTGCCGGAACAATCGTGTTGCCCTCCGGCGCGTCCGAAGAAGCGCGCTGCAGGGCTCGTTTCAGGCCCAATGGCGATGGGAGCTTCAGCATGAGCGCGCTGTGTGCGACGCCATCGCAGCGGGCGGCACAGGTGGCCTTGATCGAGCCCGTCGGGTCGAACCGTTATGCCGGCAGCATTTTCAACGATGAGTACAACTATACCGGCGAAATCTTCCTGACAGTCCGTGGCGACCGGCTAAGTGCGTCGTTGTCAGGGGGGCAGGTCTCGGGCCGGATCAGCATGCGCCGATGATATCGACTTGCCGGATATGCCGCGCAGCGAACATCAACTGTGACGTTCGTGGAAGAAGTCATAGATTTTTTGCGCCATCTCGGCGGAGATGCCCTGCACCTCCTTCAGGTCCTCGACACCGGCGCGGCTGACTGCCTTTGCCGAACCGAAGTGCTTGAGGAGCGCGCGGCGGCGTACGGGGCCAATGCCCGGGATCTCGTCGAGCGGATTGGCGCTGAAGGCCCTGGCGCGCTTCGCCCTGTGCGTGCCGATGGCAAAGCGGTGAGCTTCGTCGCGCAGGCGCTGGATAAAGTAAAGCACCGGATCCCGTGGTTCGAGCATGATCGGCGGGCCACCGCTTGGCTTGTGAAAATGTTCGCGTCCGGCGTCGCGATCGGGCCCCTTGGCGACGCCGATCAGGGCGATGTCATGCAGACCCAGTTCCGCCAGTACTTCGCGCGCCACGGCAAGCTGGCCTGCGCCACCGTCAATCAGCACGAGATCAGGGATCTTCTTTTCGCTTGCGGGCACATCCTCGCTTTCAGCCGGATCGGGGGGACTCTCGACGGTAACGGCTTCCGGGCGGCTCGGGTCGCTTGCCCGCAGCGCTGCAAATGCGAGCGAATTGGCGCCGCGCTCCGCAAGCGGTACCGGATCGGGTGCGCGAATGCGGCCGGTTTCGGCGGCGACGACCTGGCGGTCTTCTTCGGGCATCTGGTCTGTGCCGCGCCTGATTGCGTCTGTAACGGAGGCATTGGCATTCGCCGGATCGACCAGCCGCCTGAAACGGCGCGTCAGGACCTCCCGCATCATGGCGTAATCGTCACCGGGAGTGAGCGTTTCCGACTTGATGTTGAACTTGCGGTATTGCGATTTGGCGAAGCCTTCAGGCCCGGCGACGATCATCGCGCCGACCGCATGGGTGCCGGAGATATGGGAGTTGTCGAATACTTCGATGCGCGTCGGCACGGTGTCGAGGGCAAAGCGTTCGGCTAGCGCCCTCAGCAACTCGCGCTGGGTTGAAGTCTCGGCAAGTCTGCGACCCAGAGCGTCCCTGGCGTTGGAACTGGCGTGGGCGACGAGGTCAGCCTTGGCGCCTCGTTTGGGCGCAGCCACTTCCACCTTGCGCTCTGCCTTGGTCGACAGCGCTTCAGCCAGCAGTTCACGTTCGGGAAAGTCGTGCGAAACGAGGATCAGCGGCGGGACCGGCTTGTCGTCGTAGAACTGCGCGATGAAGGATTCCAGGACTTCCTCTATGTCCAGCGACCTGTCGGCCTTGGGATAATAGGCGCGGTTGCCCCAGTTCTGACCTGTGCGGAAGAAGAAGACCTGGATGCAGGTCTGGCCGCCCTCCTGATGGGCCGCAAAGATGTCGGCTTCCTCGATGCCGGCGGCATTGATCGACTGATCGGATGTGACGTGGGCCAGCGCCCAGAGCCGGTTGCGATATTTCGCGGCAAGCTCGAACTCGAGCTGGTCGGAGGCCTGCTGCATCAAGGTTTGATACATCTGTCGCACATTCTGGCTTTCGCCCCTGAGAAAACGCACGGCCTCGTCGACGAGTTTGTCGTAGTCCTCCAGGCTGATCTCGCCCGTACATGGTGCCGAGCAGCGCTTGATCTGCCACAACAGGCATGGACGTGAGCGGCTTTCATAAACGCTGTCGTTGCACGAGCGCAGGAGGAACGCGCGCTGCAGCATGTTGATCGTGCGGCTGACAGCGCCGGCGGAAGCAAAGGGGCCGAAATAATCGCCCTTGCGGTTTCTGGCGCCACGGTGCTTCAGAATCTGTGGCGCGCGATGATCACGGGCGATCAGAATGAACGGAAACGATTTGTCATCGCGCAGCAGCACGTTGAAACGGGGCCGGAACCGCTTGATCAGGTTCGCCTCAAGCAGCAACGCCTCGGCTTCGGTACGAACCGTGACAAACTCCATCGAGGCCGTTGCCATGATCATGCGCGCAATGCGGTTGGTGTGACCGCCCAGGCGTGTGTAGTTGGCCACGCGCGCCTTGAGCGAACGGGCTTTGCCGACGTAAATGACCTCGCCGTGGCGGTCGAGCATGCGATAGACGCCGGGCGAAGCCGGTAGCGTCTTGAGATACTCGGCGATGACTTCCGGGCCGGTGCGATGCGCGCCTTCGTTGTGGACCGCATCGTCACCGCCCGTTGATGACTTTCGAGTGGGCATGCGTGGAACATTGGCTGACGCGCAGCCGTCGTCAAGCTGCGTCGAAAGGCATGATGGCGCGACGCGAGCCGCTGCCTTGCTGTGTGGTGCAATACCTGCAGGCTGAGTCCAGCCTGGATTGCACGCTGAACTCCAACCTGAACAGGTTCAATCCAAACTCAGAGAAGCCCGGAGGCCGCTATCAGAGATGAGCAATACATCAAATCCAGATGGTGATGTCACACTCGATGTGCGCGGCAACATCGGGGTGGTTACGCTGTCGCGGCCGGCGGCCCGCAACGCCATGACGCTCGGCATGTATGCGCGGCTTCGGGACATCACAGCCGGCATAGAGCCTGATGGCACGATCAAGGCGCTCGTCATTACGGGGGCCGGTGACAAGGCATTCGCTGCCGGAACCGACATTGCGAAGTTCCGCGATTTTTCCACCCCCGAGCACGCGCTAGATTATGAGCGGACCATGGACGATGTGCTGGGCTCCATCGAGCGGTGTGCCGTCCCGACGATTGCAGCCATTGCGGGTGCGTGCACAGGTGGCGGGGCCGCAATCGCGGCATGCTGCGATCTGCGGATCGCATCCCGCGACATGCGGTTCGGTTTTCCAATCGCGCGGACACTGGGCAACTGTCTTTCGGTCACCAACTTGGCGCGGGTTGCCGACATTATCGGTGCAGCACGAACGAGGGAGATCATCTTTACCGCGCGTCTGATCGAGGCTGACGAGGCGCTGGCCATAGGCCTCGTTTCGGAGCTTCTCGCGGATCATGAAGCGCTGATGATGCGCGCCATCGAGCTTGCGGAGCACGTCGCAGGCCATGCGCCACTGACCCTGCGGGCCACGAAGGAGGGCTTGCGGCGTCTGCGGACTGCTAGGGAAGTCTTCGACGAAGATCTGATTCTCAGTTGCTACATGTCGGAGGATTTCCGGGAGGGGCTGGAGGCGTTCCTCAGCAAGCGCCCCGCGAATTTCAAAGGGCGCTGACCGGGCGGCCAACGCTGTCCAGCAATATGCGGTTGTCGTCTGTTGAACATAAAACCGCCACTGGATCGTGTGTGCATTAGGGCGAGCTTTGCCGATACCGGCTTTCTGCCACACACATCGCCAGGGGCTTTCGATTGCAAGTGTTACACGCCGTTCTCGCAGTGGGTTCCACTGCCAGTAAGCTGTTCAGGAATCCCGATTTCGTGCGTCGTTCATCACAGCCCGCTGGGAAGCGCCGGCCGCTGACAGGGTTCCTTTCCGCAGTCGCCATTGCCGGAATTGCCGCGCTGGCTGTTTCGCCGGCATGGAGCGCCGGACCTGCACAGCGCAAGCAGGCGGAACGCTTTTCCTCGTCGGAGGAGGTTCTGCAATTCATCAATGACTACCGGGAGGACAAGAAACCGGAAATGGTGCCAGCCGCGGTGCAGGCCATGGTGCGGCTCGGCATGTTGCGGGATCCGGATAAAGCCGGGATCTATACCGGGTTCATTGCCGGAGTGCTGGGGAGCAACCGGGTGCAGGCAGCAGACCTCATCACCGGGATGTTTCCGATGCCACCCATCGAGCAGGTGGTCCTGATCAAGGCGATCGCCTATTCCGGGCTGCCCGACTGGAAAGCCTTCCTGCTGCAGTTCAATGAACGAATGCCTGCGCGTGAGGCCTTGATCCGCAAGTATATCTACGGCGACGGCAAGACACTCGATCAGCTCGAACTCAATGACGCCTTCGTTATCGACGTGCTTTGGGGCGTCTACTTTGCAACCGGCGACTGGGAGCCGGTGATCCGGATCATTTCAATCCTGAAGTGGGCGGAAGAACAGAACGATCTGGAAAAGCTGACGCTTGGAGCGATGGCAAAATGGACATTTGCCAGCAATGCCACCCGCGACAAGAATCTGCTCGATCTGGCGAAGGATCAGCTGAATCATGAAGACGAAGCCGTGCGTCGTCAGCTCAAGGAAATCATTGACGCTGCAGAGCTCTATGAGATTAGCAGTTTGCGGGAGTCTGCTCTGAAGCAGATTGAAGAACTGAAGACCAAGGGTCCGAAATGGAATCGTGACTGGGGAACCTGGGGTAATGCCGGCACGACGGCTTTGGCGCTGGGCTGCGTCGCAGCGAGCGCTTTGGGACAGGTCCAGTTC
>Ga0180216_1000505_pt1 | contig 41453 bp, 33 predicted proteins | sample eDN3rd37CBELigMG_FD_128879 | JGI IMG/M metagenome (GOLD analysis project Ga0180216, IMG submission 128879) | Enriched Miracle-Growth compost microbial communities from Emeryville, California, USA - eDNA 3rd pass 37_C BE-Lig MG (version 2)... ...
AACATGATCAACTACCTGGCTCTCGGGGATCTCTCGGGGGCGCGGGTGGAGGCGAGGCGCTTCCAGGTGATGCGGAAGTACCTGGCCGATCACTATCCCGAGGAGCCCCACGGCGCCTTCGGCTCCTATCTCGCCGGCTACGTCTTCGAGAAGTCGGGCGAGGTGGATACCGCGCTTCGCCACTACGACGAGGTGCTGCAGCAAGGGGACGTCCCCTCGCTGCACGAGCCGATCCGACGCCTCGCCGCGCTCACGCCCTTCCGCACGCCCCGCATCGAGGCCGTGCTCGCGGGAGGGGAGACGGAGCTGGTGTCGCACGAGGCGGTCGACGAGCACGAGGGGGAGAAGGGCGAGATCCTGGTCGTGCTCAAGACGGGGACCGTCCCGGTCAAGCAGGCGGCGCGCATCCCCATCGGGGCCGCCCTCGGCCTCGCGGCCCATTACGTGACCGGGGACACGACGCTCCTGGAGTACGGCCTCTTCAAGGTCGTCTCCTATCCCGAGCTGATCCCGCACGAGAACCGCTTCACGGGAGGAAGCCTCGTGCTGGACGGGAGGTCCGAGCGGCTCGTTCCCCTCACCGACATCTCGGCGGAGATCGTCGCCGAATACGAGAAGGTGAAGCCGAAGATCGTCGGCTCGGCGCTCACGCGCATGATCGTCCGCGCCGCCTCGGCCGAGACCGCGCGGGCCGCCGGCCGCAGGCAAAGCGGCGCCCTCGGCTTCTTGGCCGCGGCGCTGGTCGAGGGGACCCTGGTGGCGCTGGACAAACCCGATACGCGAAGCTGGTCGATGCTTCCCGCACGCGTCCACATCGCACGGATCGAGGTGCCGGCGGGCACCCACACCGTCCAGGTGGAGGTGCAGGGCCGGCGCGCCCGCGCCAATCTCCAGCGGACCGTGGAGGTCCCGCCCGGCGGCTTCGCCGTCGCCGACTTCACCACCCTCCGCTGACGCGCATCGCGTCGTCGGTGCGAGCTAGACCAAGGATCGGATCCAGGTGGCGCGATCTCCCGGGAGGAGGTCGACCGGGGGGACCTCCAGCAGCGTGTAGCAGCCGGGCCCCTGGCGGAGCGCGGCGCGCATGGCGCCGACCATCACTTGTCCGGTGAGGGCCGGGTTGTCGATGCGCATGGCGTAGGCGAAGCGCTGGCCACCCGCGATGCCGCTGGCGCCCTCCCGCTCGATGCGCACGCCGTGGCTGGGATCGATGCGGTCTGCGGCGCGCTCGACGAAGACGACCTCGGTCTCGTCGCGGGAGAAGTAGGGATCCTCGATCACGGCGCGCTCCACCGCTCGGGGATCGGCGCCGTCCTCGAGCTCCACGAAGACCTTGCGCCGGTGCTGGCCGGGGCCCGCGGGGAGGGTCATGGAGACGGCGTCGCGCACCCCCGGGATGGCTCGGGCGGCCACGGTGTGACCCATCGACATGCCGGGGCCGAAGGTGGTGTGGGTCTTCCCCTGGGGAGCCATGGCCTGGAGGAGGGTCCGAATCACGGAGTTGGTCCCGGGATCCCATCCCGCGGAGATCACGGCGGCGGCGCTTCCTGCCCGAGCGGCGCGGTCGAGGCGCGCGCGGTGTTCGACGAGCGAGGCGCCGTGGATGTCGAAGCTGTCCACGGTGCAGATGCCTCTTTCGAGGAGCTGGACCGCCTGGTCTCCCACGGCGCGGGTGGGCCCGCAGAGGATGGCACCGTCGACTTCGCCCAGACCCTCCACGGAATCCGCCACCGGGATTGCCGTTCGACCGGGGATGGGGGCGCCGCTTCTCCGCACCACGCCCGCGAGGTCCATGTCCTCGGCGAGGAGGACGGCCTCCAGAGCGGCCTTGCCGACGTTCCCCAGGCCGACGATCGCGATTCGTTTCCTGGTTTCCATGGGGTCGTTATGCTGGAGTCTCGTGGACATGCCTACTCCTTCCGCAAGAAAGCGTTGGACCCTCGTCACCGGGGCGGGGATCCGGGTCGGTCGCTCCCTGGCGCTCGCCTTCGCGAAGTCGGGGTGTGACCTCATCCTACACGCCAATCGCTCGCTCCGGGAGGTGGAAGATGTGCGGTCCCGCATCCTGGAGATGGGGCGGGAAGCGAAGATCCTACGGGCGGATCTCTCCCGCGAGGAAGAGGTGGACCGGCTCGCGGCGGAGATCGTCGCTTCGACGGAGGCGCTGGAGGTCGTCGTCCACAACGCCGCGATCTACGAGAAGGTCCCCTTCGCCGAGATCGATCGCGACCGCTACCGGCGGATGCAGGCCATCAACCTCGAGGCCCCCTTCTTCCTCACGCAGAAGCTCCTCCCCCTGCTCGAGAAGGGCGAGAACCCCTCGGTGATCCACGTGACCGACATCGGCGGAGAGAAGCCGGAACCGGGCTACTCGCACTATTCGGTGAGCAAGGCGGGGCTCGTCATGCTCACCCGCGCGCTGGCGGTGGAACTCGCGCCCCGCATCCGCGTGAACGCGGTCTCGCCGGGGACGGTGGCCTTCCCCGAGGCGATGGACGAGGAGGCGCGCCGCGAGATCCTCGCCCGCATTCCGATGGGTCGGGAAGGAGATTGCGAGGACGTCGCCCGTGCGGCAGTCTTCCTCGCCCTCGAGGCCCCCTACGTGACCGGACAGATCCTCGCGGTGGACGGAGGAAGGAGCGCGCTCTTGTGACGGGTTCGCGAAGGCCCATGGATCTGATCGAGCTACGCAAGCTCCGCGCCGAATGTGTGGTCGGCGTCTACCCCTCGGAGCGCACGCATCCCCAGCCCCTCCTCGTGGACCTCGGCCTCTACTTCGACGCCCGGCCCGCGGCGAGGGGAGGCGGCCTTTCCGCCACCATCGACTACGCGAAGCTCGCGGGGGAGATCCGCTTCCTCCTCTCGGCCTCGCGCTTCTATCTCCTGGAGACCGCCGCCGAGGCGCTGGCCGCCTATCTCCTGGCGCCGCCGACGCCGGACGTCCCCCGGGCCCGCGTGCAGGCCGTGACCATCCGGCTCTCCAAGCCCAAGGCCCTCACCGGTAGCGCGATCGCCTCGCTGCAGATCCACCGGGAGGCCTCCGAGATGGATTATCCCATCGAGGAGAAGGGCAACTACCGGGTCGACCGGATCTTCGAGGACGCCGCCTGCGGCATCTATCGACTCCGCATCGCGCCGCACCGACGCATCGCGACCCACGTGCACCGGGTGATGGACGAATGGGAGATGGTGCTGGGAAGCGGCCTCCACCTGCAGGGACGGCCGGTCCTCCCCGGGAGCGCCTACCACTGGCCGAAGGACTTTCCCCACCTCTGGGAGAACCGCAGCGAGATCGAGCAGACGATCCTCTGCGTGGACCGACCCGCCTTCCTCCCCGAGGACGAGATCCCGGTGGAGGTCCCCGAGGAGGAACTGCGGCTGCCGGAGCCCGTCTCCTTCTATCCGCGCGAGGCGTTGCGTCCATGAGGTCGGAGGCGCTCCCCCTCGGGACGCGGCGGGTGCTGGTGACCGGCGGAGGCAGCGGCATCGGCCGCGCGGTGGCCGAGGCCCTGCTCGGACGGGGCGCCCGGGTCGCCCTGGTCGGGAGGAGGCGGTCGAGGCTGGAAGAGGTCGCGGCGCCCTTCGGGGAGCGGGCCCTCGTTCTGCCGGCCGATCTGACGAGGCCCGAGGAGGTCTCGGGTCTCCTCGCGCGGGCGAAGGAAGGACTCGGAGGGCTCGACGGCCTCGTCTGCGCCGCGGGGGTCGTGCACCACGAGCGGCCCGGGGCGATCGGCGAGGCCTCGCTTCGGGAGCAGATCGAGGTGGATCTCGTCGCGCCGCTTCGCCTGGGCGAGCAGGCCCTCTCCGTCCTCGAGCCGGGAGGCGGGATGGTCTTCGTGGCCTCGAACCTCGCCCACCGCCCGATCGAGACCTCCGCCGTCTACAGCGCCGCCAAGGCGGGGCTGATCTCGGCGATGCGCGCGCTGGCTTTGGCGGGCGCGTCGCGTCCCGTGCGGGTGAACGCCGTCTCGCCGGGGATCGTGGACACCGAGATGGTGCGGACGCTCAGGCTCGAGGCCGGGGAAGAAGAGCCCCGCGGCGAGGAGGCCGAGGCGCGCCTTCGCGCCCAGCTCGAGGGACTCCGGGCCCAGGTGCCCCTCGGAAGGCTGGGGCGGCCGGAGGAGATCGCCGAGGCGGTGCTCCACCTCCTCGGCGCCTCGTGGATCACCGGTGCCGACTGGATCCTCGACGGCGGCGGACTCCTGCGCTGAAACGGAAACGGCGGCCCGGAGGCCGCCGTCTCACGCTCGGTTCGGGCGTGTCTTCACTCGACGATCTCGACGGTGACGAAGGCCTCGTCGGTCCCCTCCTGGACGGGGTCGTTGTCCGAGACCGTGAGCTTCACCTGGTAGGTACCGGCCATGTCCGTGTAGAAGCCGGTCGAGGTGTTGGTCGGGTTGTTGAGCACCGGGTTCGACCCCGGCGGCTGGCCGACGATCTCCCAGTGGAAGCTGAGCCTCGCGTTGTCACCGGGATCGGGATCGCTGCTCTCGTTGCCCGGCGCCATGGCGTTGAGGTTCACCTGGGAGCCGGGGTTGGGGTGCTCGGGCTCGAGCTTTTCCACGTGGACGCCCGCCAGCGGCGTGGGGTTGGGCGTCGGAACCTTCGCCACCGGAGGCCGGTTGCCCGCCTCGATCTCGAGGGTGACGGGCTCGCTCACACCGCCCATGGAGTCGGTGACCACGAGCTCGAAGCGATAGGGGCGGCTCAGGGTCGTCTTCTTCTGGAGGCGGAAGGTGACCGAGCTCGCCGGTCCGGAATCTCCCAGGGTCTGGTTCGGCTGGCCGTCCGGCTGCGAGAGGAGCTTCCAGGCGTAGTTCGTGAGCCGATCCTCCGGGTCGTCGGTGTCGTAGCTCTGGCTCCCGTCCAGGGTGATCAGGGTGCCGGCGGGATAGGAGACGAGCCCATCCGCCGTCGTGAGGACGGCCACCGGCAGACGGTTCTCGCCGCGGAAGCGGACGCTGAAGGAGAAGGTGTCGCTGTCGAGCTCGCCGTCGTTGGCCGTGATGGAGATCTGGTAGGTCCCGTCCACGTCGGCGGTGAGTCCCTTCTTGAACTTGCCCAGGTCGGCGAGCTCCGCCTCGCTTCCCTGGGGCCGGACCAGATCCCAGTGGACGCTCACGTCCGCGCCCTGGTCGTCGAAGACCTCGATCTCGATGACCGCGGTGTCTCCGAAGGGCCGGGTCTCCGCGTCACCGGGGAGCAGGCGGATGCCGTCCAGCGTCACGCTGGTGATCTGGGGTGGGAGGTTCACGGTGGCGATTCCGCGGATCGTCACGGTGTCGGTGGAGGTGAACTCGCCGTCGGAGACCTCGAGCTCGATCTCGTAGTTGCCCTCCTCGTCGGGGATGAAACGGGCGATCATCTGGTCCGCGTCTTCGAGCTCGGCGATGCTGGCCTCCGGCTTGGAGAGCATCCGCCAGGCGAAGCTCAGCTCGTCGCCGTCCGGATCGGAGGAGAGGCTTCCGTCGAGCACCACCTCTTCTCCGAGGCGCTGGCCGCGATCCCGGCCCGCGTTCGCGGTGGGCGGGCGGTTGCGGGGCGGCTGCACGACGATCGTCTGGGTGACCTCCTCGCTGATCGTGGTCTCGTTCCGGACCTTGAGGCCCACCTCGTAGGTCCCGCCCCGGTCGGGCATGAAGCGGGCTTTCGAGCCCTCGGCGGTGATCAGGGCCTGGCTCCCGATCGGCCGCTGCGTGAGGCGGAACTCGTAGCTCAGCGCCTGGCCGGCGGGATCGACGCTCTTGCTGCCGTCCGCGATCACCTCGTCGTCGAGGGCCACGGTCGGATCGGGCGCGATCAGCTCCAGGACCGCCGTCGGAGCCCCGTAGGCGACCTGCACGTCGAGGGTGGCCGGCTCACTCTCGCCGTTTTCGTCCACGACCACGAGCTGGACGGTGAAGGTGCCGCCCGCGTCGACGGTGAAGGCATTCTTCGACCGGCCCTCGAATTCGAAGGCTGCCTGGCTGCCCTCGGGAACGACGAGGGTCCAGTGGTATTCGAGTTCGCCCTCGCCGGTGCTCTCCTCGCCGCTCACGACCACGCGGTCGCCGATCTGGTGCATCTGGGAGGGCCCGGTCACCTTGGCGACCGGAAGCGGCTTTTCGGGCTTGGGTTCGGGCTTGGGATCTTCGCTGCAGGCGGCCAGCGCAAGGGCGGCCACCAGGCAGAAGGGAATTCCGAGGCTACGTTTCATGGCTTTCCTCGACGGATTTCGGATCCCTTCTATCACATCTTCGCAGGGAGGCAGCCGGCCACCTCGTCGATCAATCGGTGGGCCTCGTCGAAGAGGGCGGCCGCCGGGAGCTCGGCGGGGATGCGGGCCACGAGCTTGAGCTCGGGGGTGAGGCGGAGGCGGCCCTGCTCGCGCGAGACGAGTTCGGCGAGCCGAACGGGATCCAGGGTGGCCTCCCGCCCGAGGACCACCGCCAGCCGGGAGGGGCCCGCCTCCATCCCCCGCAGGTCGAGATGGCGCAGCCGCGCCTTGATCGCCATGAGGTTCGCGAGCGCGTCCACCTCGGGCGGGGGGTGACCCGCCCGGTCGACGAGCTCCTCGCGGACCTCCTCGATCTCCGCCTCGGAATTCGCCTGCGAGAACTTCTTGTAGAAGAGCAGGCGCTGGTGCACGTCGGGCAGATATCCCTCGGGGATGAAGGCCGGGACCGGGAGCTTGATCTCCGGCTCGCTCGTCTTGCGGACCGGCTCGCCCCGCACCTCGGCCACGGCCTCTTCCAGCAGCTCCAGATAGAGGTCGAAGCCCACCGCCTCGATGTGCCCGCTCTGCTTGGCCCCGAGGAGGTGGCCCGCTCCCCGGATCTCCAGGTCGAAGGAGGCGATCTGGAAGCCCGAGCCCAGCTCGCTCAGGCGCTGGACCACCTCCAACCGCTTCTGGGCATCCCGGGTCAGGGCGCGGTCGGCGGGGACCAGGAAGTAGGCGTAGGCTCGTTCCGAGGAGCGACCCACCCGCCCGCGGAGCTGGTGGAGCTGGGCGAGGCCGAGGGTGTCGGCGCGGTTGACGAGGATCGTGTTCGCATTCGGGATGTCCAGACCGCTCTCCACGATGGTGGTGGAGAGCAGCACGTCCACCTCCTTGGAGATGAAGCGAGCGATCACCTTCTCCAGCGTCTTCTCCGCCATCTTGCCGTGCGCCACGGCGAAGCTCGCCTCGGGGACCAGCTCCTGGAGGAAGCGGTGGACCGCCCCGATCGACTCCACGCGATCGTGGACGAAGAAGACCTGACCACCGCGCGCCTTCTCCCGCAGGATGGCCTCCCGGATCTCGGTGGGGGAGAAGCGGAGGACGAAGGTGCGAACCGAGCGGCGATCGGGCGGGGGAGTCTGGATCACCGACATGTCTCGCATGCCCGCCAGAGACATGTGGAGGGTGCGCGGGATGGGCGTGGCCGTGAGGGTGAGCACGTCCACGTCGGTCTTCCACTTCTTGATCTTCTCCTTGTGCGCGACGCCGAAGCGGTGCTCCTCGTCGATCACCAGGAGGCCGAGGTCCTTGAAGGAGACCGAGGGGGAGAGGAGCGCGTGGGTCCCGATGACGATGTCCACGGTGCCTTCGGCCACGCGCAGGAGGACGTCTCGATTTTCCTTGGCGCTCCTGAGCGAGGAGATCCAGTCGACCACCACGGGGTGGCCCTTCATCCTCTCGGAGAAGGAGCGGTGGTGCTGGTAGGCGAGCAGGGTCGTGGGGACGAGCACCGCCACCTGCTTGCCGCCGAGGACGGCGAGGAAGGCCGCCCGCATGGCGACCTCGGTCTTTCCGAAGCCGACGTCGCCGCAGACCAGGCGGTCCATGGGCGAGGGGCTCGTCATGTCCTCGATCACGTCCCGGATCGCCTTCTCCTGATCGGGCGTCTCCTCCCAGGGGAAGGACTCTTCGAAGGAGCGGAAGATCGGATCCGGTGGAGGGAAGGCGAATCCCTCGTGTGCCTTGCGCCGCGCGTAGATGTCCAGCAGTTCGGCGGCCATCTCCAGGAGCTCGTCGCGGACGCGCCGCTTCGTCTTCTCCCAGGAGGCGCCGCCCAGTCGATCGAGGCGCGCGTGCTCGGCTCCCGCTCCGACGAACTTCTGGATCAGGCGGAGCTTCCAGACCGGGAGGTAGAGTTTGTCCTTGCCCGCGAAGTGGAGGACGAGGAAATCCGCTTCCACCCCCTGGAATTGCATGCGGCGGAGCCCGCCGTAGCGACAGAGGCCGTGGTCCACGTGGACGCAGAGGTCGCCCTCCTTCAGATCGCGGAAGGCCTCGATCGAGGGGAGGTCGGGGCGGCGGCCGGAGCGCCTACGCGTGGGGCGCCGGCCGAGGATCTCCTCGTCCGAGATCAGGGCGAAGCGCGCCTCCGAGGAGAAGAAGCCGCCGGAGATCTCGCCGTGCAGGAGGTGGGCGGAGACGGAGGCATCCCAGAGCCGGGAGGGGATCTCGGGGAGTTCCTCGTTCCGGACCCGGGCGCGGACCTCTCGTCCGGCGAGGAGCCGCGCGATCTTGTCCGCGCGGGAGGGGGAGCTGCAGGCGATCACCGTGGCCACGCCCCGCTCCCGGAAGCGCTCGAGGCGATCGACGAGGGGCGTGAGCATCCCGGCCTCGGCGGCCTGGCCCTCCTCTAGCTCCTTGCGGAGCTTCGAGGTCTCCTCCAGGTCGAAGCGGACGAGGGTGGAGTCCTCGGTCCCGAGCCAGAGGCCGTGGATCTCGACGCGGCGCCGCTCGGCCAGAAGGTCGTCCACCTCCGCGGCGTCGAGGAAGTGCGCCGAGGGTTCGAGGACCAGCTCGCCCCGCTCCACGGCCGCCGCGTGCTCGCGCACCAGATCCTCGTGGAGCTCCTCGAGGGATCGTTGGAGCCCGACGGGATCGTCCAGGAGCACGCAGCAATCGGGTGGGAGGTGGTCGAAGAGGGAGGCGAGACCGCCCTCGTAGAAGGCGGGGAGGAGGCCCTCGATCTCCGGTTCGATCTTCCCTTCCTCCAGGGATTCCACCAGGGCGCGGATGCGCGCCGAGGGCATCTGCGCGCGATCCCCCGCCGCGCGGATCGCTCGGATGGCGGCGGGCTTCGTCTCCTCCCGCAGGAGGAACTCCCGCACCGCCCCGACCACCACCTCGTCGACCGAGCCCGTGGTGCGCTGGGTGGCCGGATCGAAGGTGCGGAGGCTCTCCACTTCGTCGCCGAAGAGCTCCACGCGGATGGGCGCCTCCGAGGTTGGCGGCCAGAAGTCCACGATCGCGCCGCGGACGGCGAAGGCGCCGGGGTCTTCGACGAGCGGCGCATTGACGTAGCCGAGGCCGACCAGGCGCCGGGAGAAGGCGTCGCGATCGAGCTGCCTGCCCACGGCGATCCGCTCGGCCGACGAGCGGAGGACCGAGGGGGGCACCACCTTGCGCGCCAGGCCCCGCGCGGAGACGACCACCGCGTCCACCCCCTCGCCCAGGCGCGAGAGGCCCGAGAGCCGATCGATCTCCGCGCTCCGGTCCGGGGAGAGGCCGTCGTAGGGGAGGACGGCGTCCACCGGGATGCGGACCACGTTGGGCTTTCCCAGAAAGAATCGGAGGTCGCCGGCCAGCCGATCGGCGTCCTCCTCCGTGGCCGCCACCGCGAGGATCCCGCCGTAGCGGCGGCGGAGCCGGGAGGCCAGGTAGCCTCGGGCCGCATGGTGCACGCCGACCGCGCGGGCGAGGCCTTCCCGCTCGATGCGCTCGAAGAGGCGCCCGAGGGCGCTCATTTCCGGGGTGCGTGGCTCCATGGCTGCTGCGAGATACCAGAACAGCCGGTCGCGGCGGTGCAATTCTCGATTCTTGGCACGTCCTGTGGCAGGTTGAGGCGACGGCAAAGGAGAGTTCGGCGGCATGGCTTCCGATCCCAAGGCACCCAAGGGGAATTTTTCCGTCGACATCAGCGACGACGCGATCGAGGAGGCGTTGCGCGCCGTCGAGCGGCTGGAGTCCGAGCGGGGCGGGGACGAGGACCACGTGGTCGAGATCACCGCATCGGACCTCGAGCCCCTGGTCGACGACGGGCCTCCCGCCGCAGCCGGATCCCCCGACCTCGAGGCCCTGGAGGCGGAGAACCGGGCGCTCCGAAGCGCCGTGGAGAGCCTCACGGCCGATCTGGACGCCCTGCGTCGGCGGGCGCAGCGGGAGAAGGAGGAGGCGGAGCGCTACGGGGTGGAGAAGCTCCTGCTCGAGCTGATCCCCGTCCTCGACAACCTGGAGCGGGCCCAGAGGCACGCGCAATCGGGAGAACAGGGTCTCGCCGAGGGCGTGGAGATGACCCACCGCATGTTCGTGGATGCGCTGCGCCGCTTCGGCATCGAATCCTTCTCGGCCATGGGGCAGGCCTTCGATCCGGCCCTGCACGAGGCCGTGGAGCTACGACCGACCGCCGATCACCCTCCCAACACCGTGGTGGAGGAGATGGTGCGCGGATACCGCCTGCACGATCGTCTCGTCAGACCGGCCATGGTCTGCGTGGCGGCGCCGCCGACCGAGGGGCGGGAGACGGAGTAGGGGGCCAGACGTGGGCAAAGTCATCGGAATCGACCTGGGGACGACGAACTCCTGTGTCTCCGTGATGATGTCCGGAGAGCCGGTGGTCGTTCCCAACGAGGAGGGGAGCCGGACGACCCCGTCCATCGTCGCCTACACGGACACCGACGAGCTCCTCGTGGGGCAGATCGCCAAGCGACAGGCGCTCACCAATCCCCAGCACACCATCTTCGGGATCAAGCGGCTCGTGGGACGCAAATTGGACGAGCCGGAAATTGGAGACATGGTTCGCACGCTGCCCTATTCGGTGGTGCGTGCCGAAAATGGAGACGCCTGGGTCGAGGTGCGGGGAAAGGCCCTGTCTCCGACGGAGATCTCCGCGCAGATCCTCTCGAAGATGAAGAAGACCGCCGAGGAATACCTCGGTGAGCCGGTCCGCGAGGCCGTGATCACGGTTCCCGCCTACTTCGACGACCACCAGCGTCAGGCCACCAAGGACGCGGGCCGGGTGGCGGGGCTGGAGGTGCTCCGGATCATCAACGAGCCCACGGCCGCCGCCCTGGCCTACGGCCTGGACAAGGGCGGGGAGAAGGCCTCGCGCGTGGCGGTCTACGATCTCGGCGGCGGGACCTTCGACATCTCCATCCTCGAGCTTTCGGACGGCGTCTTGGAGGTCCGCTCCACCTCGGGCGATCCCCTCCTGGGCGGCGAGGACTTCGACCAGCGGATCATCGACTGGCTGGCGGCGCGCTTCGCGGAGGAGCACGCCATCGATCTCAAGGCGGATCGCAGTGCGCTGCAGCGGCTGAAGGAGGCCGCGGAGCGGGCCAAGCAGGAGCTCTCCTCCTCCCTCGAGACGGAGATCAACCTCCCCTTCATCGCCGCCGACGCGAGCGGACCCAAGCACCTCATCACCACCCTCGACCGCGCCACCCTCGAGGAGCTCTGCGCCGACCTCGTCGAGCGCACCCTGAGTCCCTGCGAGCGCGCCCTCGCGGACGCCGGGCTCTCCGCCCGCCAGATCGACCACGTGATCCTCGTGGGCGGCATGACGCGGATGCCCCGCGTGCAGCAGAGGGTGAAGGAGTTCTTCGGCAAGGAGCCGCAGAAGGGGGTGAACCCGGACGAGGTGGTCGCCATCGGGGCGGCGATCCAGGCGGGGATCCTCTCGGGCGAGGTGAAAGACGTCCTCCTCTTGGACGTCACCCCGCTCAGCCTCGGGGTCGAGACCGCGGGCGGCGTCTTCACCCGGCTCCTCCCGCGAAACTCGACGATCCCCCGCCGGGTCTCCCAGATCTTCTCCACCGCGCAGGACAACCAGCCCCTGGTCTCGGTCCACGTCCTCCAGGGAGAGCGCGAGATGGCCGCCGACAACAAGAGCCTCGCGAGGCTGGACCTGGTCGGCATCCCGCCCGCGCCCCGCGGCGTCCCCCAGATCGAGGTCACCTTCGAGATCGACGCCGACGGCATCGTGCAGGTCAGCGCCAAGGACCTCGGCACGGGAAAGCAGCAGAGCATGCGGATCGTCCCCTCCTCGGGACTCACCGAGGAGGAGATCGAGCGCATGGTCCAAGAGGCCGAGGCGAACCGCCGCGAGGACGAGGCGAAGCGCGAGCTCGCGGAGCGGAAGAACGCCGCCGAGGGTCTGCTATATACGACCGAGAAGAGCCTCGAGGCCTACGGCGAGATGCTCGATCCGAAGGAGGTCGAGGAGATCCTGAAGGACTGCGAGGCGCTTCGGCAAAGCCTGGAGACCGACGACGCGGACAAGATCCGCGAGGCGCACGAGCGGCTCGAGGAGTCGGCCTACCGCATCGCGGAGACCCTCTACCGCGCGGAAGGGTGAAAAAGGATGAACTTTCTGGAGACGGTCCTCGATCGAGTCGAGAGGCTGGGGACCCGGTTGTGCATCGGCCTCGACCCCCGTCCCGAATGGCACCCGAAGGGCGTCGACCTCTGGATCCACTGCCGGGACGTGCTCGAGGCCTGCGCCCCCTACGCCTGCGCGGTCAAGCCCCAGCTCGCCTTCTTCGAGGCCGAGGGGCTGGCCGGGCTCGAGGTCCTCTACCGCGTGCTCGACCTGGCGCGGGAGATGGAGATCCCCGTCATCTTGGACGGCAAGCGGGGCGACATCGGCAGCACGGCCGAGGCCTACGCCAAGGCGTGGCTGCGCGGCCCGCGCGCGGGCTCCGCGCTCACCGTGAACCCCTACCTGGGGCGTGATTCGCTCGACCCCTTCGTGACGGCCGCCCGCGAGGAGGGGGGCGCCGTCTTCTGTCTGGTGCGGACGAGCAACCCCGGGGGCGACGATCTGCAAGCGCGCGATCTCGGCGGCCACACCGTGGCCGAGGAGGTCGCCCGCTGGATCTCCGACTACCATGCGGAATCTCCCGGCTACGGCCCGGTGGGGGCGGTGGTCGGCGCCACCCGGCCCGAGGAACTCGCCGCGTGGCGGAGCCGGTTGGAGAAGAGCTGGCTCCTCCTCCCCGGCGTGGGGGCGCAGGGAGCGCGCCCCAAGGATCTGGGTCCCGCCTTCGACTCGAAGGGGTTCGGGGCGATGGTCGCGGTGAGCCGGGCGGTGGAATATGCCTCGCGCGGGTCGGATTTTGCCGTGGTCGCCGCGCGTTCCGCCAAGGAGTTGCGCGACGCCATCCAGGAAGCGCTGCCCCGCTGAATCGGCGACTCGACATGTCTCGGGGCTGCATTAGCTTGCCAGCATGGCAAGGCCGGCAAAGGACACGGAGTTGAAGCGAGACTACTACGAGGTCCTGGGGGTCTCCCGGGACGCCTCCGCGCAGGAGATCAAGAGCGCCTATCGCAAGCTCGCCCTGAAGTACCACCCCGACAAGAACCCCGGGGACAAGGAGGCCGAGGAGAAGTTCAAGGAGGCGTCCGAGGCCTACGCCTGCCTCTCGGATCCCGAAAAGCGGGCGAAGTACGACCGCTTCGGCCACCAGGCCAATCCCTTCGGCGAGGGCTTCGGCGGCTTCGATTTCGAGGGCTTCGCGGGCTTCGGCGATATCTTCAGCGACATCTTCGGCGAGGTCTTCGGGGGCGGGGCGCGCCGCCGCGCCGCGCGCTACCGGGGCGCCGACCTCCGGATCGATCGGACCATCTCCTTCAAGGAGGCGGCCTTCGGGACCGAGCTCGACCTGGAGTTCACCCGTCCCGTCCGCTGCCACACCTGCGAAGGCTCGGGGGCCAAGCCCGGCTCGAGCCCCCAGGTCTGCCGCGTCTGCGGGGGCAGCGGGGCGCAGCGCTTCTCCCAGGGCTTCTTCGCCGTCTCCCGCACCTGCCCCGCCTGCGAGGGCGAGGGGAAGGTCATCGTGGACAAGTGCCCGGACTGCGCGGGCACCGGCAAGATCCCGAGCCAGGCCCGCGTCACCGTGAAGGTCCCGCCGGGCGTGGACACCGGGACGCGGCTCAAGCTCCAGGGGGAGGGCGAGCCCGGACCGCGGGGCGGCGTCCCCGGCGACCTCTACGTGGTGCTCGAGGTCGAGGACCATCCCATCTTCGTCCGCGACGATCGCGACATCTATTGCGAGCTGCCCATCAGCTTCCCGCAGGCCGCCCTCGGCGCCTCGGTGGAGGTCCCCACCCTCGACGGCCCGGTGGAGATGCAGATCCCGCCGGGCACGCAGAGCGGCAAGGTCTTCCGCCTGCGCGGAAAGGGCATCCCCGCCCTCAACGGCTACGGGGCGCGCGGAGACCAGCGGGTCCGCGTGGTGGTGGAGACCCCGACCTCGCTCACCCCGCGCCAGCGCGAGCTCCTCGAGGAATTCGCCAAGGAGGCCGGCGAGGAGGTCCACCCCCGCCGCAAGTCCTTCTTCGAGAAGGTCAAGGACTTCCTCGGCTGAGGGGCTCGCCCGGCCGGCTATTCTTGATCCAACCCTCGGGGTGGCATAGAAGCCTCGACCTCATGAGTGCGATCGTCCGCGTCGTCTTCGTCTCCCTGCTCTTCCTCGGCTGCCTCCCTCCTCGGATGGTGGTGCAGGGGGGCGTGGAGATGAGCGTGGAGGAGGCGGCGAACGCGCAGTTCGAGGACGCGCGGCGCAAGGAGGAGGCCCGCGCCTACGAGGAGGCGGCCACCCGCTACGAGGAGATCGCCTACCGCCATCCTCGCGCCCGCATCGTCCCCGAGGCGCTCTACCGCGCCGGTCGCTCGTGGGAGGCGATCGGGCAGAAGATGCGCGCCCGCGCGGCCTACGAGCGCCTCCTCGAGAAGGCTCCGAATTCGAGCTTCGCGCAGCAGGCGCAGGAGCGGCTGGCCGGGCTCGGCGACGCCGATCTCGAAGCCGCCGTCGCCGCCTACGAGGCGCTCCCCGAGAATCGCCGGCATCCGGAGGCCCTTCGTCTCGCCCGAGAGGCGGAGGAGGCGGGGAGCGGGAGCGCGGCCTTGCACTGGCGCAAGGAGGCGGCGCAGACCGCCCGGACCCCCGCGGAGCGGCAAGCCGCGCTCGAGGAGCTCCGCGCCCTCGTCGACCGCCTCTCGCCCATGGAGGTCGAGCGGCTCGCCCGCGCCGAGCCCCGGGACTCGATCGCCGCGCCGCTGCTCGCCTATCGCCTCGCCATGGTCCACCACGAGCGGCGCGACTGGAAGCAGCTCGAATCGGCCCTCGAATCCTTCGTTTCCTCCCATCCCGGCCATCCCCTGGCGCTCGAGGCGAAGGAGTGGCTGGAGAAGATCGCGCGGCGGGGCGAGGTCGATCCCCTCGCCGTCGGCGTGGTCCTCCCCCTCTCGGGGACCTACGAGGCCTACGGCCAGCAGCTCCTCCGCGGTCTGCAGGACGCGCTCGCCGGCTCGTCGATCCGCCTGGTGATCCGCGACGACCAGGGTGACCCCCTGGTGGCGGAGGCGCAGGTCGAGCGGCTCCTCTACGAGGAGCGGGTGGTGGCCGTGGTGGGCGGCGTGCTCCACGACGAGGCGCAGGCGGTGGCGGCCAAGGCCGACGAACTCGGCCTCCCCTCGATCTCCTTCTCGCCGACCCTGACGTGGGTGGGCGAGTCCGAGTGGGTGTTCCGCGCCATGCTCACCAACCAGGCGGTCGCCGAGGCCCTTGCGGAGTACGTCGTGGTCGAGAAGGGATTCTCCGCCGTGGCCATCCTCCATCCCGACATGCCCTACGGCGTGGAGATGCGGGAGCTCTTCGAGACGGCGGTGATGGAGCGGGGCGGCGAGGTCCGCAAGGTCGAGACCTATCCGCACGACGCCACCAGCTTCGCCGAGCCGATCAAGAAGCTCGTCGGCCGCTTCGAGGTGGAGAAGCATCCGGAGTACTACCAGCGCCTCGGGGAGATCCGGGCCCAGAACCTGGATGCGCGGCGGCGGCGCAACGCCATCGAGAAGATGCGCCAGAGCCTCTCCCCCCTCATCGACTTCGACGTGATCTTCCTCCCCGATCACTGGCGCAACGTCTCGCTGGTGGCCCCCGCGCTCGCCTTCGAGGACGTGGTGACGAGCTGGTGCGACGACTGGGAGATCCAGAAGGCCCGCAAGACCACCGGCCACCGAGTCCGCCCGGTGATGCTCGTGGGCGGCAACCTCTGGAACCACCCCGAGCTCCCCATCCGGGGCGGCAAGTACCTCAACTGCTCGGTCTTCGTGGACGGCTTCTTCGCCTCCTCCACCCGCCCCGCCACCGCGGAGTTCGTCCGCACCTTCCACGCGCGCCACGGCAAGGCCCCCAGCATGCTCGAGGCCTACGCGGCCGAGGCTGGCGCGGCCCTGCGGCAGGTGATCGAAGGGCGTGGGCCCGCGAACCGGCGGCAGCTCCGCGACGCCCTGGCCGAATTCGAGGGCGAGGGTCCGATGGGACCGATGTGGATGAACGAGAAGGGGGAGATCCAGCACGAACTCTATCGGCTGGCCATCGACGACGGCGTGATTCGCGAGGGGGAGCCGGGCGTCGAGGAGGACGAGGAAGGGGCGACCGCCGTCCCATGAGGCCCGCGGAGGAAGCCGTCGTCCCGGCGATTCGCCGGAGATTTCCCTGGACGAACCTCCTCCTCTTCGTCGCCACGGTCGTCTCCACGCTCTGGACGGGCGCGGTCTTCTCGGTGGGGAGCGGCTGGACGGAGGAGCCCGACACGCTCGGCGGTCTCCTGATCGCGGGGCTTCCCTTCTCCGCCAGCCTCCTCGGGATCCTCGTGGCCCACGAGATGGGCCACTTCCTCACCGCCCGCCACCACCGGGTGGACGCCACCTGGCCCTACTTCATCCCCGTCCCCTTCGGCATCGGAACCCTCGGGGCGGTGATCCGCATGCGCGGCCGGATCGGCACGCGCAACGCCCTCGTGGACATCGGGGCCTCGGGGCCGATCGCCGGCTTCGTGGTCGCCGTACCCCTGCTCCTGCTCGGCATCTCGCTCTCGAGGATCGAGCCGATCGAGGTGGCGCCGAACTACTTCTTCGGCAACCTATCGCTCCTCCGCATGGCCGAGGCCTGGCTCACCGATTCCTGGCCCCCGTGGAAGGCGGGCCTCTTCATGGAGCCCCAGCCCCTCCTCTACGTCCTGGTGAAGAAATGGGTCTTCGGCGTGGGCCCGATGGAGGACGTGCTCGTCCACCCCGTGGCCTTTGCCGCCGTGATCGGCCTCTACGTCACCGCCTTGAACCTCATCCCCATCGGCCAGCTCGACGGGGGGCACGTGGCCTACGCGGTTTTCGGGCGGCGCGCCCGGAAGGTGGGCGAGGCGGCCTCCTACCTGGTGCTCGCCCTCGCCATCTTCTCGAGCGTGGGCTGGCTCGTGTGGTTCTTCTTCGCCCGGCGCTTCGTCGGCCTCGGGCATCCGCCCGTCGACAGCCCCGAGCCGCTCTCGCCGGGCCGCCGGGTGGTGGTCGCGCTGACGGTCCTGGTCTTCTTGCTCACCCTCACCCCCGTGGCGGCGGACTGGCTGTGAGCGAGCGCGATCCGCTCCTTCCCATCCTCGGCGCCGGAGGCCGGCTCGCCCGCGCCCGGCCTGGCTACGAGGAGCGCCCCCAGCAGATCGAGATGGCGCGCGTGGTCCTGGCCGCGCTCCGCGACGAGACCTACGCCATGGTCGAGGCCGGCACCGGCACGGGAAAGACGCTCGCCTACCTCGTCCCCGCCGCCCTCTCGGGCAAGAAGGTCGTCGTCTCCACCGCCACCAAGACCCTCCAGGACCAGATTTTCTTCAAGGACATCCCGCTCCTCGCCCGCGCCCTGGGCGCCTCGATCCCGGCCGCCTACATGAAGGGGCGCAGCAACTACCTCTGCAAGCTGCGCTACGAGAGCTTCGCCGAATCGCCGCGCTTCCCGAGCCGGGAGGAGGCCGAGCAGTGGCCGCTCGTGGTGGCCTGGGCCGAGTCGACCGAGACGGGCGATCGCGCCGAACTGGACCTTCCCGAGAGCTTCGGCACCTGGAAGGAGGTGACGTCCACCTCGGAGCGCTGCCTCGGCCAGAAGTGCGCGCACTGGGATTCCTGCTTCGTCACGGAGATGCGCCGCAAGGCGCAGGAGGCGCGGATCGTCGTCGTCAACCACCACCTCTTCTTCGCGGACGCCGCCTTGCGCACGCGCGAGGGCGAGGCGGGCTTGGAGGTGATCCCCCGCTACGACGCCGTGATTTTCGACGAGGCGCACGCCCTGGAGGAGGTGGCCACGTCCCACTTCGGAGTCCAGGTCTCCACCTATCGCTTGCAGGAGCTCGTCTCCGACGCGCGGCGGGCGGCCTCCAAGGAGGCCGCGGCCCTGCTCGAGCCGCTGATCGCGGACGTGGAGGGGCGGGCCGCCGGCTTCTTCTCCGCCCTGGAGGAGCGCACCGGACTCTTGGGGAGCGTCCGTCGGGGCGACTCCGTCGTCCGCCTCCGGGCCGAGGCCGCGGAGGCGACCGCGCGGGAGCAGGAGGAACTCCTCGCCGCCCTGGAGACGCTGGGCGAGGCGACCTCCGACGATCCGGAGCCCGAACTCCAGGCGATCGCGCGCCGCTGCCAGACCCTCGCCGACGAACTTCACTTCGTCACCTCCGTGGAGGAGGGCGGCCCCTTCGTGCACTTCGCGGAGCGGAGGGGACGGGGGCTCTTCGTGCAGGCCGCGCCGATCGAAGTGGATCGCGAGCTCTCCCGCCGGGTGTGGAGCGGGCTGTCGACCGCGGTCTTCACCAGCGCCACCCTCGCCGTGGAGGGTCGCCTCGATCACGTGAAGCGCCGGCTCGGCCTGGGCTCGGTCGAGACGCTGGTGGAGAAGAGGGTGGCGAGCCCCTTCGACTACCGCCGCCAGTGCGCGCTCTACCTCCCCACGCACCTTCCCGAGCCCCAGGACCCGAGCTTCATCGAGCGCGCCGCCCTCGAGCTGGAGCGGCTCTTCGAGGTGACGGGGGGAAGGGCCTTCGCGCTCTTCACCAGCATCCGGAACATGATCCGGGCATGGGAGCTCCTCGCGCCGCGGCTTCCCTACCGCGTGCTGGTGCAGGGCCAGCTCCCGAAGGCGAAGATCCTCGAACTCTTCGTGGAGGAGCCGAGCGTGCTCTTCGCCACCGCCTCCTTCTGGGAGGGCGTGGACGTCCCCGGCGAGGCCCTCTCCCTCGTGGTGATCGATCGGCTCCCCTTCGCATCGCCCGCCGATCCCCTCGTCGCGGCGCGGATCGAGGCCCTGCGCAAGCGGGACGTCGAACCCTTCTCCGCCTACCAGGTGCCCCAGGCCGTCATCGCCCTCCGGCAGGGCTTCGGCCGCCTCATCCGCAGCCGGAGCGACCGCGGGATCGTCGCCGTCCTCGACCGTCGGATCGTGACCAAGGGCTACGGCCGGCAGTTCCTGCGCACGCTTCCGGACGCCTCCCGCTTCGCCCATCTCGAGGAGGTGCGGGATTGGTGGGCGAGGATTCAGGAGAGGAGCGACACGAGCTCGTCGCGGACGTCGCGGTAGCGGGCCTTCCCCCAGGCGAGGCCGTCGGTGCCGTGCAGGGCCCGGTGCCGGGTCAGGCGGACCCCCTCGTCGAAGGTGGCCACCGTCACCGACTGCGGCTCCTCGATCACCGCGACCCGCGCCGACGCCTCCATCCGGACGAGGAGGTGCTTCTTGTCCGAGGGCGAGATCATCCGGTCCAGGGAGAGGAGGAGGATCTCCGGGTGATCCCACACCGCCTGCTCGAGGAGGGGGCGGAGGCGGGCGCGGCGCTCGCGGGTGGCCCGCGCCATCGCGTCGATCTTCTCCCGCAGGGCGTCGGGCTCCTTGCCCTCGACCAGCGCCTCCGTGAGCGCCCGCAGGAAGCGACCGTGCTGCTTGGGGTGGGCGTCGCGGCTCCGGTCGATGGCGTCCGCGAGGCGAAGCCCCCTCTCGCTGCACGAAAAGCCCCGCCCCGGCGCGTCGATCGCCCGGGCGTCCTCGTCCGCCTCCGGATAGGGTGGATGCCCCCGCCGGAGGAATTTGACCGCGGAGAGCAGGCCGTCGAAGTCGGCGTGGGCGAAGACGTGGTGCACCTCGCCGATCTCCTCCACGAGCTCGGGCGTGACGAGTTCCGGGCAGGCGGGGGCTTTCCGCTTGTCCACGAGCGTGAAGCGAGGGTCGCCCTCGTACTCCTCCCAGGCGGGGTGGGGGTGGTGGTCGATCCACTGCGCGAGGCGCAGCCCCAGCTCCCGGATGAAGGGACGGGTGGAGCGCTCGAAGCGCTCCCCGGCGGCGAAGGCGAGGTCCAGCGTGACCACGCGCCCCGACGGCGGGGGAGCGGGAAGCTGCTTCGGCGTGTCCACGAAGACGAGGCGCATCGTCATGGCTCCAAAGTAAGAGAAACGACTCCGTTCTGCAGGCGGAGGGTGGGGATGTTGACCCCGGGGCGGCGTCGGTTCACGCTTTCGACATGACGAATCCCTTCGAGGCGGCGCGAACCTTCGAAATCCCGGACTCCCTGCCGCTCGTTCCCGTCCGCGACCTGGTCGTCTTCCCCTACATGATCGTCCCCCTCTTCGTCGGGCGGGAGATCTCCATGACCGCGGTGGAAGACGCGATGGCGAAGGATCGCCTCCTCTTCCTCGCCTCGCAGAAGGACATGTCGGAGGAGCGGCCCGAGGCCGACGGGATCCACGAGATCGGCTCGGTGGGGATGGTGATGCGGCTCCGAAAGCTCCCCGACGGCCGCCTCAAGCTCCTCGTCCAGGGCCTCGCCAAGGGGCGGTTCACCGAGGTCCTGCAGACGAGCCCCTTCCTTCGCGTGCGGGTGGAGGAGATCCCCGAGCCCCCGGTGGAACTCGACGGCCCCGACGGCGAGGCCCTCGTCCGGACCACGCGCAAGAACCTCCAGGAGATCATCGAACTCGGAAAGAGCCTCTCGCCGGACGTGATGACCATCATCGCCGGCATCCATCACCCCGGCCGGCTCGCGGACCTCGTCGCCGCGCACCTCAGCCTCGGGGTGGTGGAGGCCCAGGCGCTCCTCGAGATCGAGGATCCGATGGAGCGGCTGAGGCGCGTCAACGAACACCTCGTGCGCGAGCTCGCGGTCCAGAAGGTGCAGAGCGAGATCCAGGCCCAGGCCCGCGAGGAGATGAGTCGCTCGCAGCGGGAGTACATCCTCCGGGAGCACCTGCGCCAGATCAAGGCGGAGCTCGGCGAGGGCGACGGCAAGGCGGAGGAGATCGACGAGCTCCGTCTGCGGATCGCTCGGGCGCGGATGCCCGCCGAGGTGGAGGCCGAGGCCAACAAGCAGCTCCGACGCCTGGAGGGCATGAGCAGCGACTCCGCCGAGGCCGCGGTGATCCGCACCTACCTGGACACGCTGACCGAGCTCCCGTGGTCCGTCCGCACCGAGGACGTCCTGGACCTGGCGCGGGCGCGGGAGGTCCTCGACGAGGACCACCACGGACTCGAGGAGGTGAAGGAGCGCCTGCTCGAGTTCTTGGGCGTCCGCAAGCTCAAGGCCCAGACCAAGGGGCCCATCCTCTGCCTCGTCGGGCCTCCCGGCGTCGGCAAGACCTCGCTGGGCAAGAGCGTGGCCCGCGCGATGGGCCGCTCCTTCGCCCGCGTCTCGCTCGGGGGCGTGCGCGACGAGTCCGAGATCCGCGGCCATCGACGCACCTACGTCGGCGCCATGCCGGGGCGGATCGTCTCCGCCATCAAGCAGGCGGGCACGCGCAATCCCGTCCTGGTCCTCGACGAGATCGACAAGCTCGGCCAGGATTTCCGCGGGGATCCCGCCGCGGCGCTGCTCGAGGTCCTCGACCCCGAGCAGAACAACAAATTCCGGGACCACTATCTCCACGTGGACTTCGACCTCTCGGAGGTCCTGTTCATCGCCACCGCCAACCTCCTCGATCCCATCCCCGGCCCCCTGCGGGATCGCATGGAGGTGATCCCCATCGCCGGCTACACCGAGTGGGAGAAGTTGCAGATCTGCAAGCGGCACATCATCCCCCGGCAGATCGAGGAGAACGGCCTCACGCCCGACATGGTCCGCTTCTCGGACCGGGCCATCGAGCGGTTGATCCGCGGCTATACGCGCGAGGCCGGCCTGCGGAACCTGAGCCGGGAGGTGGCCTCCCTCTGCCGCAAGGTCGCCCTGCGCGTGGCGGAGGGTCGGCAGAAGCCGACCACGATCACGCCCGCGCGCCTGGAGGCGCTCCTCGGCCCTCCCCGCTACGTCGAGGATCCGGCCAACCAGGAGGACTCGGTGGGCGTGGTCATGGGCCTCGCCTGGACCCAGGCGGGAGGCGAGATCCTGCACGTGGAGGCGGCGGCCGTCCCCAGCAAGCCGGGGCTCACGCTCACCGGCCACCTGGGCGACGTGATGAAGGAGAGTGCGCGCGCCGCGCTCACGTGGGTTCGATCGAGGATGGACTCGTGGGAGCTGGATCCGGAGTTCTTCTCGAAAAACGAGATCCACATCCACGTCCCCGCGGGCGCCATCCCCAAGGACGGTCCGTCGGCCGGCGTGGCGATGGCGGTCTCGCTCCTCTCCCTGGCTTCCGGCATCCCCGTCCGCCACGACGTCGCCATGACCGGAGAGATCACGCTGCGGGGTCGCGTGATGCCCGTCGGTGGAATCAAAGAAAAACTACTCGCCGCGCTCCGAAATGAAGCCAAAGAAGTCGTAATTCCATATGGAAATCAAAAAGATCTCATCGACTTGCCGCCGTTCGCGCGACGTCGTATGCGGATTCATGCGGTTCGGACGCTCGACGAGGTCGTCGAGATCGCCTTGCGGGTTGACCCGAGGAACCCATTGCAAGTAGGAAGCGCCGGGGCCTCGACGGGGGCAGTGGACACGACGGGGTGAAAGGTTCGACGGCTCGCGCGCGTCTGGGGCGTTCGGGCTTCGTTTCGAGGTTTGGATGGTCCAAATCAACCACGATCGTCGCGAGTTCGGCATCAAGGTCGTCTATTACGGCCCGGCGCTGAGCGGTAAGACGACGAACCTCGCGGCGCTGCACGACCGGGTGTCGAGCGAGGTGCGCGGTCGTCTCCTCACGGTGGACACGAAGGACGACCGCACCTTGTTTTTCGACATGCTCCCGATCCATTTCCAAAGCGGGAGCGGATTCAAGGTGAAGATCAAGCTCTTCACCGTACCCGGCCAGGTCATGCATGCCTCGACTCGCCGGCTCGTATTGCAAGGCGCGGATGCGGTCGCATTCATCGCGGACGCGCAGCGCAGCGCGACCCAGGCGAACAACGAGGCGTGGCGCAACATGATCGAAGACATGCGCGCCAACGGGCTGGATCCACAGACGACGCCCACCGTCATTCAGTTCAACAAGATGGATCTTCCGGACGTGCGTACGGACGAGGAGATTCGCGCCGCCGAGGCACGTGGGAACGAGCCGATCTTTCCATCCATCGCGATTCGGGGGGAAGGCGTGGTCGAGACGCTGCACGGACTCCTGCAACTCACCTTCCGTCGCATGCAGCAGCGATATGGATTGGCGAACATGCTGCGGATCGACGAGGAGGGCTTCTTGCGCGAGATCTTCCGCCGGGTGGATCTCCGCGGAACCTCTCTCCGCATGCTCGGCGATTACGGCTCGAGCAAGGAGGAAGCGCGATGAGCGCGATGAAGGAGGGGAACTTCCTCGACCGACGGGTTCCCCTGGGGGAGCTTCTCGACCTGCGTTCGTTTCGCGAGGTTTGCAACTCCTTCGTCGACCTGTATCGGATCGGTGTCAAGGTGCTCGATGCGGCGGGCGCCATGCTCGTCGACGTCACCCACGGCTCGAGCGAGTTCTGTAGTTTCGTTTATTCGCACGCCGAGGGGGCTCGTCGCTGCTCCGCCGTGATCGCGAAGGTGAAGAACCAGCCTCTCGCGGACGGGCCGACGATCCACACGATCCCCTGCTTCACGGGCCTGCGCTATCTCGCCATCCCGCTCCTCTACGAGGGCGACGTCGTGGGGCGCGCGGTCTTCGGTCCCTTCATCCCCCAAGAGATGGAGGATCTCCCGCCGGGCATCCGCGATCTCCACGGCCTGGACCTCGTCCACGGTCGGACCTTGATGACGCGGATCCGGAGGGCGCACGACTCGACCATCGCCCGCGTCCTCGAGCACTTCGCGGGGATCTGCGAGGTGCTGATCTTCTCCTCGTACCAGGTCTACCTGACCTCCAAGATGCACATCGAGTCGGTGCGGGAGAGCTACCGCGAGGTCGTGGCGAAGGCCGAGAAGCTCGAGGCGACCCTCGGGCGCCTGCGCGAGCTCGACCAGCTCAAGTCGAACTTCCTCGCGACCGTCTCGCACGAACTCCGCACGCCCCTCACCTCGATCATCGGCTACGCCGAGATGCTCATCGAGGGGCTGGCGGGCCCGCTCACCCCGGAGCAGATGGAGTACCTGGAGACGATCATGGACAAGGGGGAGCGGCTCCTCCACCTGATCACCTCCATCCTCGACGTGACGAGGGTCGAGTCGGGGAGGCTGCGCCTGGAACCCGAGCCGGTCGATCTGAAGGAGGCCCTCGTCACGGCCGTGAGCAACATCCTCCCCCAGGCCAAGAAGAAGGGGATCGCGGTCGAGATCGACGCCAGGCCTCCCGTGGAGACCGCGGTGATCGATCCCCAGAGGCTCCAGCAGTGCCTCGTCAACCTCCTGAGCAACGCCGTGAAGTTCACCCCCGAGGGCGGGACGGTGGTGGTCGTCGCGGAGGAGGCGCCCCAGGTGCCGAGCCGGGCGCAGGGGCGATTCGACGGGCCGGAGTCCTATTTCGCCATCCGCGTCCGGGACACGGGGATCGGCATCCCCGAAGAGGCGCTGGAGCGCATCTTCGACAGCTTCTACCAGGTGGATGGGAGCGCCACCCGCGAGTACGGCGGCGTCGGTCTCGGCCTCTCCATCGTGAAGAGCTACGTCGAGGCGCACGGCGGCGAGATCCTCTGCGAGTCCGAGGTGGGGAAGGGCACCACCTTCACCTTGATCCTGCCGCGCACCTACGTCAGCCCCGTGCGCGCCGAGGCCCTCCTGCGAAAGTACGCGCCCTGAGGAGCCTTCGTGGCGACGGTCTCCTTGAGCCGAGGGAAGGCTCGCCTATGATGCGGCCGTGCTCTCCGAATTCGGGCGCATCGCGCGCTTCCTCCGACCCTTTCCTTCTCGCGACCCCTCCGTCCTGGCGGGGCCGGGGGACGACTGCGCGATCACGCGTCCGAGGCCGGGGCGCGTCCTCGTCTCCAAGGTGGACCAGATCGTCGAAGGCGTGCACTTCGGCCCGGCCTTCCGCCCCGAGGAGATCGGCCACAAGTCCCTGGCGGTGGCCCTCTCGGATCTCGCCGCCGCGGGGACCGAGCCTCGCTGGTTCCTCGTGGCCGTCGCCCATCCCCCCGAGCTCTCGCCGGAGTCTCTGGACGGGATCGCCCGCGGGATGGCCCGGCTGGCTCGGGCGACCGGTATCGAGCTCGTCGGCGGCAACTTCGGCCGCGCGAGCGAGCTCTCCCTCACGGTGACCGCGCTCGGCGAGGCTCGACCCGAGCACGTCCTCCGCCGCTCCGGCGCGCGGCCCGGGGACTGGCTCCTCGTCTCCGGCACCCTCGGCGACGCCGCGCTCGGCCTCCGAAAGCTGGCCGCGGGAAGGCCCGCGCGGCTCGATCCCTACGTCCGCGCCCAGCTCACCCCCGAACCACGGGTGGAGTTGGGCAAGATCCTGGGCCGCTACGCCCGCGCCGCCATCGACGTCTCCGACGGTCTCCTCCAGGATCTCGGCCACCTCTGCGAGCGGAGCGGCGTGGGCGCCGACCTCTTCGTCCACGAACTCCCCCTCCGGCCGCGGGTTCGCAGGGAGGGGCTGGAGCTACCGCTTTCCGGCGGGGAGGACTACGAGATCCTCTGCGCCGCGGCGCCCGACCGGGCGCGCGCGCTCCTTCGCGCCTGCCGGCGGAGGGGGTGGCCGATGCGCCGGATCGGCAGCCTGCGGGAAGGGGAGGGGATCCGCCTCCTCGACGCCCGAGGCGAGGAAATTCCGCTCCCCCGACGGCGGGGATGGGAGCACTTCTCGTGACCCCCGATCGAATCCGCTCGCTGCTGGAGAAGGTGAAGAGCGGCGAGATCTCCCTGGAGGACGCGACGGCCTCGCTGCGCGAGCTCCCCTACGTGGATCTCGGCTACGCCAACGTCGACCACCACCGCCAGCTCCGCCAGGGCTTTCCCGAGGCGATCTACGGCGAGCACAAGAGCGCCGAGCAGATCGCGGGCATCGCCTGCGAGATCGCGCGCAAGGGCTCGCCCCTCCTGGTGACGCGGCTCGACGAGGCCAAGCTCGAGCCGCTCCGCTCCCGCCTCCCCGGGGGACGCTACGACCCCCTCTCCCGGACCTTCCGGCTGGAGGCCCCGGACGCGCCCCGGCCGAAGACCCGCGGCTACGTCGCCGTGGTCTGCGCCGGGACCAGCGATCTCCCCGTGGCCGAGGAGGCGGCCATCACCCTGGAGCTGGCCGGACACCCGGTCGAGCGGATCCGCGACGTGGGCGTGGCGGGGATCCACCGCCTGCTGGCGCGGCGCGAGGTCCTCGCCTCCGCGAGCGTGGTCGTCGCCGTGGCGGGGATGGAGGGGACGCTGCCCACCGCGGTGGCCGGGCTGGTGGCGGCGCCCGTGGTCGCCGTGCCCACGAGCGTGGGGTACGGCGCCTCGCTGGGAGGTGTCGCGGCCCTCCTGGCCATGCTGACCTCCTGCGCGCCCAACGTGGCGGTGGTGAACATCGACAACGGCTACGGCGCCGGCGTTTTCGCGGCGACGATCAACGGAGTCTGAATGGAGACGGTACTTTGGCTCGACCCCGTGGGCGGCTGCTCCGGGGACATGTGCCTGGCGGCGCTCGTCGACCTGGGCGTACCGGTCGAGGAGCTTCGGGCGCGGCTCGAGGGGCTCGACCTCGGCGACTGGGAACTCCGGGTCTCGCGCTCTTCGAAGATGGGCATCTGGGGCACGCGGGTGGACGTGGTCGTGCACGGCGCCCGGAGCGACCACGCCTCCTGGCGGGGGATCCGCGAGCGGATCGAGCGCGCCCCGCTCCCCGAGGGGGCGAAGCGCCACGCCCGGGCCATCTTCCAGCGGCTCGCGGAGGCCGAGGCGAAGATCCACGGGACGACTCCGGACGAGGTCCACTTCCACGAGGTCGGGGCGGTGGATTCGATCGTGGACGTGGTCGGGGTTGCCATCGCCCTCGACTGGCTGGGAGCCCGGCGGATCCGCGCGTCCGCGCCCCCGCTCGGAAGCGGCAAGGTGGACACGGCCCACGGCCCCATGCCCGTCCCCGCGCCGGCGACCCTCGAACTTCTCGTGGGGCGCGAGGTCCGTGCCTCGGGGCCGGGCGAGCGGACCACGCCGACCGGAGCGGCGATCCTCGCCGCCACGAGCGAGCCGGGCGTCTTCGGCTCCTTCGTCCCCCGGCGGATCGGCTACGGGATCGGCCACCGCGACTTCGAGGACGCGCCGAACGTCCTGCGGGCCTGCCTCGGCTCGCTCGAGCATTCCGGCGAGGTCCTCTACGTGGTGGAGACCCAGCTCGACGACGCCACCCCGCAGGTCGTCGCCCGCGCGATCGACGCCTGCCTGCGCGCGGGGGCGCTCGATGCCTGGGCCGCCCCGCTCGTCATGAAGAAGGGCCGGCCCGGCCACCTCCTGGGCGCGCTCGCCCCCGCCCCGGCGCGGAGCCGGATCGTCGAGACCATCCTGCGCGAGACGCCCTCGCTCGGCGTGCGCCACCACGCGGTGGAGCGCCTCGCCCTCGAGCGGCGCTTCGAGGAGGTGGAGACCTCGTTCGGCACCGTGCCGATCAAGGTGGGATCCCTCGCCGGCGAGGACCTCGGCGGCACGCCGGAATGGGAGGTTTGCCAGGCGCTCGCCGACGCCAACGGCGTTCCGGCGTGGCAGGTGCGCGAGGAGGCGCTCGCTCGCTGGCTGGCTCGGCGAGCTTGACCCTTCCCTCGAACCGATCCAGGCTTCCATGCCCGAGAAACCGAATGCTAGAGTGAACGCCCGTGAACGCCCCCCATCGACTCGTGGCGCAGGAGCCCGAAGGCCTGCTCCTCGTCTCCAGCCATACCCCGGAGATCTACTCGCGAGTTCGGTCGGCGGCCGCGCGCCAGGGCATGCAGGTCCGCGCCGCGCCGGTGGGTGAGCCGCTCGACTCGGTCCTGGAAGGCGAGGAGGGGGCGATCCTCTTGCTCGACCTCCGTCTCGGAGGGCCGATGGGCGCCGGGAGCCTCGCCGCGCTCCGCTGCGATCCCCGCTTCGCCGCCGTCCCCGTGATCGCCCTGGTCGGCGACAAGGACGACGCGGCCGCGCGCGACGCGGTCTCCGCGGGGGCGAACGACTTCTTGCGGGAATCCCTGATCGAGTGCGAGCTCGCCCTCAAGATCCTCCTCGTGCAGCGCCGCCACGCCGAATCGCTTTCGCTGCGGCAGGAGGAGAGCGCCGCGCGCAACGCCATGATCGTCGAGCTCGCGGGAACCGCCGCCCACGAGCTGAATCAGCCGCTCACCGTCGTGCTGGGCTACGCGCAGCTCTTGGCCAAGCGGATGGACGCCTCGAGCCCCCTGGCCCGCCACGTGGCCGCGCTCACGAAGGAAGCGCAGCGGATGGCCGAGATCATCAAGAAGCTCGGTCGGATCACGAGATACGAAACGATCGAATACGTCGAAGGCGCAAAGATCATCGACCTCGATCGCTCCTCTTTAAGGGAAAGTGGTTCGCCATGAACGCTGCGGACTTGCACCTCGGAAAAGATCCGTTCATGCTTGTCCGCACGACGAAAGCTGCTGGTTGCCATTGGGGCAGCCGCTTGACAGTCCCAAAGAGCCGATGCTAGGGTTTCTCGCCTTTTCGGAGACATCCCTGGCACTCGTTCCTCGAGGGAATCAACTATCCTCCATGCCCGGTCGGCAGGAGGACCCGGTCGTTGGGATCGGGTGAGTTGGAGGTTGCACGTATGGGTCCGCTCGGAAGCCTTTTGCCGGTGTTGGCGGCAACGGAAGGTGGAGGATTTTTCAGCACGCTCGCGCAGCGGTGGCAGGACGGCGGCTTCGGTATGTATCCGATCGCCGTCACCGGCATCTTCGTGGTCGCGATCGCGGTGGATCGCTTCGTCATGCTCTTCGGCAAGGCCGCCATCAACAAGGAGGCCTTCCTGCGCGGGCTGAAGAAGCACATCTACGCGGGCGATCTCGACAAGGCGATCGCGTACGTCGCGGGCCAGAAGCGGACGCCGCTCACGGCGGTCGTCAAGGCTGGTCTCATCAACGTTCCGAAGGGGCCGGACGAGGTCCAGGCCGCGATGGACGAGGCGATGCTGCGTGAGGGACCGAAAATCGAGCGCCGGACCGCGTACCTGGCCATGCTCTCGAACGCGGCCATGCTCTTCGGTCTGCTCGGTACCATTTACGGTCTGATCGCCGTGTTCGGCGGCGTCGGTGCCGCGAACCCCGCCGACAAGGCCGCGCTGCTCTCGTCCGGTATTTCGCACGTGATGAACTGCACCGGCTTCGGGCTGATCGTCGCCATCCTCGGCCTGCTCTCCTTCGCCGTCCTCCAGGGGCGCACGCAGGCCATGATGGACGACATCAACGAGACCTCGGTGGGTCTTCTCAACCTGGTCGTCGCCAACCAGGACAAGATGAAGATCCCGTCCACTCCGCTGGAGAACCTCGCTGACTGATTCCCCTTCTATCCGTGGCTCCGCGGTGCGGAGCCACGGATAGGGAGGAGGCGTTATGGCACTCAACCGCGGCGCAAAGAAGAAGGTCGACGTCAACATCGAGCTGGTCCCCTTCATCGACATGCTCGCGATGATGATCACCTTCTTGATGATGACCGCCGTCTGGACCGAGCTGGGAAGGATTCAGGTCTCCCAGGCGCCGACCGGCCCTTCGGAGTCGAGCACGCCCCCCAAGCCGACGCTCCAGCTCAACCTCACCGTGACGGAGCGTAGCTACCTCCTCCAGGTGGGTGGCGAGATGAAGGAGATCCCGAAGGCTGCCGACGGCTCCTTCGACACCGCCAAGCTGGTCGAGGAACTCAAGGCGGTCAAGAAGGACTACCCGGACCACCGCTCGATCACGATCGCCGCGGAGGACGGCATTCTCTACCAGCACCTGGTGCTCACCGTGGACAAGTGCATCGAGGCCGGTCTCCCCGACGTGTCGGTGACCGCGGCCCTCGGCTGAGAGGCAGCAGCAATGGCTCGCGCAACCAACATCATCGTCGTACCGGGAAAGAGGCCGGGTAAGCGGCTGATGCGCTCCCGCGTCTTCGGTGCGGGCATCGGCCAGAGCAAGAAGGAGACGAACGTCGAGCTGAACCTCGTGTCCATGATCGACGTCTTCGTCCTCCTCGTCATCTTCCTCATCCAGCAGTTCTCGGCGGATGGCGACCTCCTCTTCATGACCGACCGCATCAAGATGCCCGAGGCCGCCAACTACGAGCAGCTCCAGCGCGCCCCCGTGGTCCAGATCTCCATGGACGACATCGCGCTCGAGGGCATGCTGGTGGCGACCACCTCCGAGATCGACGCTCAGGAGCTCTGGAACATCCCCAAGCTGGAAGAGATCCTCCGGGATCAGAAGAAGGCCTTCGAGACCTTGAACGCCGCCCGCGAGGAATTCAAGGGCGACATCAACATCCAGGCGGACATCAACGTGCCGTTCAAGGTGCTCAAGAAGGTGATGTACAGCGCCAACCAGGCGGGGTACTTCAACATCAACTTCGCGGTCATCGGCGGCGGCGGAGGCTCGGAAGCCAGCAACGAGGCCGAGGGCTGACCCGCTCCCAACTTGCCGAACCCGTGCCGCCCCTTGCGTTTCGACCGCATCGGGCGGCCTTTTCATCTTCCGTGGAGGCCTCGTGACGGCCGAGGTCGATGCGCTCCGGAAGGTGCTCGACGCGCTCGAGCAGGTCCGGATCTTTCCCCTCCCTTCCTCCGTCCTGATCCCTGGCGGCCACCTCCCCCTGCACGTCTTCGAACCTCGCTACCGCGCGCTGGTGGCGGACGCCCTGGCGAGTGACCAGGTGGTGGGGATCCCCCTGCTCGAGGCGGGGTGGGAGGCCGACTACGAAAAGAAGCCTCCGGTGCGTCCCATCATGGGCGTGGGAGTGATCCGCGCCGCGGATCGGATGGCCGACGGGCGCTTCAACATCGTGGTGGAGGGAGTGGTGCGCGCCCGGATCGCGGAGGAACGCCCCACCGACACGCCCTACCGCGTGGTCCGCGCCGAACTCGTCGCCGAAAGCCTTCCCCCGGAGAAGGAGCTGGAGATCCAGGTCCAGGCCCAGATGCTCCGGCAGCTCGCGGTGGACCTCGCCGCGGCCCTCCCCGATCCCTCGGGGCCTTCCTTCGCGCAGGCCTGCATCCGCGAGAAGCACCCCGGCAAGCTCGCCGACCTCGCGGCCGCGGCGGTCCTCATCGATACCCGCGAGCGGCAGGAATTCCTGGAGGAGACCGACGTTTCGCGGCGCCTGCAGCTCGCCTCGGACGCCCTCGCGCAGACCCTCCTCCATGTGATGGGCGGGGGCGTTCCAAGCTGATTCGATATCCGATCTCGGGACGAACGGGGCCACGACGACGGTTATCGATTGTCCACCACTGGCAATGTTGCGGGGTTGCATGGTAGGAAGCCCCGCGAAATCCAGGCCTCGATTCGGACCTGACGAATGGAGATCTCTATGCGGCAATCGTGGCGTGTACCCGCCGGCAGGCGGGCCCCCAAGCAGGCCGGGCGAAAGGAAGGATCCTTCCGGCGGATCTTCCGGCTCGCTCCTGCGCTGGCCTTCCTCGCTTTGGCGTTCGTTCCCGGTCTCGCCAGCGCGAGCGAGATGGATCTGGTTCTGCCCGACCTGGGCGGCGTGAGCTTCGGCGGCCTCTCGGGGCGCACCGTCCTCTTCCTGGGGATGGGCGTCGCCCTGCTCGGCCTCGCGATGGGCATCGCTCTCGCCCTGGGCGTCAAGCGCCTCCCCACGCATCGGGCGATGCTCGAGATCTCCGACCTCATCTACGAGACCTGCAAGACCTACCTGGCCACGCAGGGCAAGTTCATCCTGCAGCTCCAGGTGCTCGTGGGCGTCATCATCGCCTTCTACTTCGGCTACCTGAGGGGCTATTCCGCCGGGACGGTGGCGATCGTCCTCCTCTTCTCGCTGCTCGGCATCGCGGGGAGCTGGGGCGTGGCCGCGCTCGGCATGCGGATCAACACCTGGGCGAACTCCCGGGCGGCCTTCGCCAGCCTCCAGGGCAAGCCCTATCCCACCTACTCGATCCCGCTGCGCGCCGGCATGAGCATCGGGATGTCGCTGATCAGCATCGAGATCCTCCTGCTGCTCACCATCCTCCTGCTCGTCCCCTCGCAGTACGCGGGCGCGTGCTTCATCGGCTTCGCGGTGGGCTCGTCGCTCGGTGCTTCGGCGCTCCGCATCGCCGGTGGCATCTTCACCAAGATCGCCGACATCGGCTCGGACATGATGAAGATCGTGTTCGGCATCAAGGAGGACGACGCCCGCAACCCCGGCGTCATCGCCGACTGCGCGGGTGACAACGCGGGCGACTCCGTGGGGCCCACGGCCGACGGCTTCGAGACCTACGGCGTGACCGCGGTGGCGCTGGTCTCCTTCGTCCTCGTCGGCGTCAGCGATCCCGTCGTGCAGGCGCAGCTCCTCGTGTGGATCTTCTCCGTGGCGAGCCTGATGATCGTCTTCTCGGCGCTCTCCTACGGGATCAACGGGCTGATCGCCCGGCAGCGCTACGGCGAGGCCACCCGGATGAACTTCGAGGCGCCCCTCACCTCGCTGGTGTGGATCACCTCGATCGTCTCCATCCTCGGCAATTTCGTGCTCTCCAAGGTTCTGCTCGGCGGGATGGGCGACGGGAGCCTGTGGTGGAAGTTCGGGGGTGTCCTCGCCTGCGGCACCATCGCCGGCGCCCTCATCCCCGAGGTGATCAAGGTCTTCACCTCGCCCAAGTCGGGCCACGTCCAGGAGATCGTGACCGCGTCGCGGGAGGGCGGCGCCTCGCTCAACATCCTGGCCGGCTTCAACGCGGGCAACTTCAGCGCCTTCTGGATGGGCCTGGTGATCGTCTCGCTGATGGGCCTCGCCTTCGGGATCAGCACCCTCGGCCTCGGCGAGGTGATGATCGCCCCGGCGATCTTCGCCTTCGGCCTCGTGGCCTTCGGCTTCCTCAGCATGGGCCCCGTGACGATCGCGGTCGACTCCTACGGCCCCGTGACCGACAACGCCCAGTCGGTCTACGAGCTCTCGCTCATCGAGGAGATCCCGGGCGTGAAGGAGGAGGTGCAGAAGAACTTCGGCTTCACCCCGAACTTCGACGTGGCCAAGGAGTACCTGGAGGAGAACGACTCCGCCGGCAACACCTTCAAGGCCACCTCCAAGCCCGTGCTCATCGGCACCGCGGTGGTGGGCGCCACCACGCTGATCTTCTCGATCATCATGATGCTGACCGAGGGGCTCTCCAAGGACGTGGCGAACCTCTCGCTGCTCCACCCGCCCTTCCTCCTCGGCCTGATCGTCGGCGGCGCGGTGATCTTCTGGTTCACCGGCGCGGCCACGCAGGCGGTGGCCACGGGCGCCTACCGCGCGGTGGAGTTCATCAAGAAGAACATCCGCCTCGAGGGATCGGACAAGGCCTCGGTGCAGGACAGCAAGAAGGTGGTGGAGATCTGCACGAACTACGCCCAGAAGGGCATGTTCAACATCTTCCTCACCGTCTTCTTCATCAGCCTGGCCTTCGGCTGCCTCGAGCCCTTCTTCTTCATCGGCTACCTGATCGGCATCGCCGTCTTCGGCCTCTTCCAGGCCATGTTCATGGCGAACGCCGGCGGTGCCTGGGACAACGCCAAGAAGGTGGTCGAGGTCGACCTCAAGGCCAAGGGCACGCCGCTTCACGAGGCCACCGTGGTCGGCGACACCGTGGGCGATCCCTTCAAGGACACGTCCTCGGTGGCGATGAACCCGATCATCAAGTTCACCACGCTCTTCGGCATGCTGACCGTCGAGCTGGCCACGGGCCTCGGCCGGGGAACGAGCCTGGCTCTCGCGGTCGTCTTCCTCCTCGTGGCCCTCGTCTTCGTCTGGCGCTCCTTCTACGGGATGCGCATCGAGACCGGCGTCACCGAGCCGAAGGCCGCCAAGGCCGACGTGGCCTGAGAGAGGAGGGGAGGGGTGCTGGCGGAATGTCCATGGTGCGGGAAGCGCTTCGAGACGGCCCGCGGCGGCCGCCAGCACTGCCCCCACTGTCGGGCGGAGATCGAACTGCCCGACGCCGAACCTCCACCCGTGGACTCGGCCCGGACCCCGGCGGCCGGGCCGAGCGAGGTCTCCGGGGCCCCGCCCTACGGGCCCTGGGAGCAGACCTCGTCCTTTCCCACGAGCACCAGATGGGTGGGATCGGGAGGGGACGAGATGCCGAACCCCACCCCTGAGGCCCCACCTCCTCCGCTCGCGCCCGCGCCGTGGGAGCTGGGCGAAGGGAGCCTCTGGCATTCCTTCGTCGAGACCTGGAAGGGCGCGGCCCTCCACCCCACCCGATTCTTCCGGGAGCTCGGTCCCTTTCCGAGCCTCTGGCCCGCCTTCGGATTCGCCTTCCTCGTCAGCGCGGTCGTCTCCGTCTTCGACGCGATCTGGAGCTGGGTCGGCATCCCCTTCTATCCCGAGTACGGGTTCTTGTCGGGGCCGGTGGGCCTCGTCTTCGAGCTCGTCGCCATCGCCTTCATGATCTGGCTCGGCTCCGGGCTCCTCCACCTCTCCCTGACGGTCCTGGGAGCCGGGTCGCAGGGCTTCGGCGCCACCTTCCGGACCGCCTGCTACGCCTCGGCCCCACTCCTCGTGGGGATCTTTCCCGGGGCCGAGTTCATTGGCAGCATCTGGAGCCTGGTGGTGGCGGTCATCGGCCTCCGATGGACCCAGCGGACGAGCACCGGCAAGGCGCTGCTGGCGATCTTCCTGCCCGCCATCTTCCTCGCCGCGCTCACCCTCGTGGTGACTCTCACCTTCGCGCTCGCCCTGGGCTGAGCGCTCCGCTCCCCAAGGAGGAGAAATGAAACTCGCGACCCTGAGAGACGGAAGCCGGGACGGTAGGCTGGTCGTCGTCCGTCGGGACAACGCCGTCTACGCGCCTGCGGACTCGATCGCCCCGAACCTCCAGGCGGCCCTCGACGATTGGGACCGAACGGAGCCTCTGCTTCGGCGACTCGCCGCGGATCTGGAGGCGGGGAAGGTGGACTCGCTTCCGGTGGAACCGGAGAAGTTCCACGCGCCGCTCCCGCGGGCCTACGAGTGGGTGGACGGCTCCGCCTACCTCAACCACGTGATCCTGGTGCGCAAGGCGCGGGGGGCCGAGCCGCCGCCGACGCTGCGCGAAGACCCTCTCGTCTACCAGGGCGGCTCCGGTCACTTCCTCGGGCCCACGGAGGACATCCCGCTGCCGGACCCGGATTGGGGCCTGGACTTCGAGTCGGAGGTGGGCGTCATCCTCGGCGACACGCCCCGGGGGACGAAGGCCTCGGAGGCAGGCCAGTACGTCCGGCTGCTCGTCCTCGTCAACGACGTGACCCTCCGCAACCTGATTCCCTCCGAGCTCGCCAAGGGCTTCGGCTTCTTCCAGGGGAAGCCCGCCACCGCCTTCGGCCCCTTCGCCATCACACCCGACGAACTCGGTGACGCGTGGAAGGACGGCCGCGTGCATCTTCCGCTGCGCACGATCTACAACGGCGAGCTCGTGGGCGATCCGGAAGCCGGGCCCGAGATGCACTTCTCCTTCTTCGACCTGATCGAACACATCTGCAAGACGAGGAGCTTCACCGCCGGGACGATCCTCGGCAGCGGCACCGTCTCCAACGAGGATCGGGCGCGCGGCATCTCGTGCCTCGCCGAGCGCCGGATGATCGAGACCATCGAGACCGGCGCGCCGCGGACGCCCTTCATGAAGGTGGGGGACACCGTCGAGATCGAGATGCTCGATCGGCAGGGCAGGAGCCTCTTCGGCCGCATCCAGCAGAGGGTGGTGAAGCCGTGAGGCTCTACAACTACTGGCGGAGCAGCGCGAGCTGGCGGGTCCGCACCGCTCTCGCCTACAAGGACCTTCCCTTCGAGTACGTCCCGATCCACCTCGTCCGCGAGGGCGGCCACCAGCACCGGGACGAGTACCGCAAAAAGAACCCCATGCGGCAGGTCCCCCTCCTGGAGCTCGACGACGGCCGCACGCTGGCGCAGTCGGTCGCCATCCTCGAGTACCTGGAAGAGACGCATCCCGAGCCGCCCCTCCTGCCCCAGGACCCCTATCTCCGCGGCAAGGTCCGGCAGCTCGTGGAGATCGTCAACTCCGGCATCCAGCCCTTCCAGAACTTGGCGACCGCCAACCGGCTGCGCGAGCTGGGGGTTGACACCGAGGCGTGGATCCGCGAGTGGATCCAGAGGGGACTGGAGGCCTTCGAACGCGAGGTCTCGGAGACGGCGGGGCGATTCTGCGTGGGAGATACGCCGACCTTCGCGGATCTCGTCCTCGTCCCCCAAATGTATTCGAGCCGGCGTCTCGGGGTCGATCCATCTTCATTCGAAAACATTCAAAGAATCGAAAAGAATTGTTTGGAATTGCCGGCCTTTCGGAAAGCCCACCCCGAAGCGCAACCGGACGCCGAGCTATAACGCATTGCACACGGTAGTCACACAGCCGTCGATCGGGTAGATATCGCGGGAGGTATCGCTCGGAGGAACACGACATGAACGGCGAAACGAAAAAGGAATCACTCGGAATCCTCGGGATCGAGTCCGTACATTTCTACGTCCACGACATCCAGCGCGCCCGCCAGCTCTACGTGGACGTGATGGACTTTGCCGAGGTCGGTCGGTCGAGCCCGACCCTGGAAGAGGTGGGGCGCCAGCGCTCGGTGATCTTCGAGGCCGGTGAATGCCGCTTCGTGGTCTCGCAGCCGGTCGGCATCGGGGGTCGCGCCTACCGCTACCTTCAGAAGCACCCGGAGGGCGTGGGCTCGGTGACCTTCCGGGTCGCCGACGTGGAGAAGGCCTTCCGCCTGCTGGAGGAGCGCGGGGGGACGCCGATCACCGACATCCAGCGCTTCGAGGACGAGAAGGGCGGAAAGCTCGCCTTCTTCTCGATCATGACGCCCTTCGGCGACACCACCTTCCGCTTCGTCGAGCGCGACGGCTACGACCTCCTCTTCCCCGGGATGCAGCGCTACCCGGAGCCCAAGGGGGGAACGAACCGCCACGGCTTCCAGGCGATCGACCACATCACCACGAACTTCAGGACGATGAAGCCCGCGCTCCTCTGGATGGAGCACGTCCTCGGTCTGCAGAAGTTCTGGGACGTGCAGTTCCACACCCAGGACGTCTCCGAGGTGACCGGGCACACGGGCTCCGGCCTCCGCTCGATCGTGATGTGGGATCCGGAGTCGGGCGTCCGCTTCGCGAACAACGAGCCCTTCCGCCCCTACTTCAAGGCCTCGCAGATCAACGTCTTCATCGAGGAGCAGCGGGGCGAGGGGATCCAGCACCTCGCCCTCACGGTGAAGGACATCATCTCCTCGGTGCGGGCGCTTCGTGAGGCCGGCGCGGACTTCATGCCGACCCCGGGCACCTACTACGACGCCTTGCCGGAGCGCATCCGCAAGATGGGGATCAACCAGATCGACGAGGACATCGACGTCCTCCGCGATCTCGAGATCCTCGTCGACGGAGACCAGGATCGCTCGTACCTCCTGCAGATCTTCATGAAGGAGGGCGCCTCGCTCTTCAAGGACGTGCGCGGTGGTCCCTTCTTCTTCGAGATCATCCAGCGGAAGGGCGACCAGGGCTTCGGCGCCGGCAACTTCCGCGCGCTCTTCGAGAGCATCGAGCGCCAGCAGGTGGCGGAAGGAAAGGTCTGATGCTCGATCGAATCCAGGTGGGTGAGGTTCCGGCCAAGCATCACATCGCGTTTCGCGACGAGTCGGGAAAACTCCTCTTCGAAGAGTGCCTGACCCGCGACGGATTCGATGGCCCGTACACGATCGCCTATCACCTGCGCGAGCCGCACGGGCAGAGGCGGGCCGAGGTGGAGGGGGGCTTCCGCCTCCCCTCCGCCGCCGCGCCGCGACCCCTGGCCCGTCGTCTGTTCCGCAGCCAGGACCTCCCGCGCAACGGGGGAGCTCCGAACTCCGCGCGGGTCCCGCTCCTCTTCAACGAGGACCTGGCGATCTACGTGCTCCACCCCGACAGGGAGGACGAGCACTACTTCTCCAACGCCGATGGCGACGACCTCTTCTACATCCACGAGGGCGGCGGCCTTCTGCGCACGATCCTCGGGGACCTTCGCTTCGAGGCCAAGGACTACGTCTTCATCCCGAAGGGGATCCTGCACCGCTTCATCCCCGATCCCGGCGTGCCGCAGTACTGGCTCTCCGTGGAGCTCTACGGGGGACTGCACCTTCCGCGGCAGTGGCGCAACGAGGTGGGGCAGCTCCGCATGGACGCCCCCTACTCGCACCGCGATTTCCGGCGGGTGGAATTCGAGGGGCCCCGGGACGAGGGCATCCGGCAGCTGCTGGTGAAGCGGCAGAACGCCTTCCACGGCTTCGTCTACGACGAATCCCCCCTGGACGTCGTGGGGTGGGACGGCACGGTCTATCCCTGGGCCTTCCCCATCCTGAACTTCCAGCCGCGCGCCGGGCTCGTGCACCTTCCGCCCACCTGGCACGGCACCTTCGCGGCGCGGGGCGCGCTCGTCTGCTCCTTCGTCCCGCGCGTGGTCGACTTCCACCCCGAGGCGATCCCCTGCCCGTACCCCCACGCGTCGGTCGACTGCGACGAGTTCCTCTTCTACTGCGAGGGCAACTTCACCTCGCGAAGGGGCGTGGGGCCGGGCGCGATCTCGTTGCATCCGGCGGGCATCCCTCACGGGCCGCATCCCGGCGCCTACGAGGGGAGCATCGGGCAGCGCGAGACCGCCGAACTGGCGGTGATGATCGACACCTTCAAGCCGCTGCGCGTCACGGAGGAGGCCCTGGCGATCGAGGAGCCGGGCTATCACGAGAGCTTCCTCCCCTGACGCCGCGACGCCCATCGTAGGAGGAAGTGGGCCGCGGCACTGCGCGGCCCTTCTTCTTCTGCGACGACGGGCGCGACCCCCTATCATTCAAGTCGATGGAACGGACGGTCGAGTTCGCCTCGCATCGCTTCGAGGCGCATACGGGCGAGGTTCGATTGGTGCTCAGCGCCCCGGATCTTCCCGCCCTCTTCTCGCAGGCCGCATCGGGGCTCGCCGAGCTGATGGCCGAGGACGCGCAGGCCATCCCTCTGGTGGACCGGATGGAACTCGAGGTGGAGGGGAGGGATCTCGAGGCACTCCTCGTGAACTGGCTCGACGAGCTGATCTACCGCACGGAGATCGAAGGCAGGGTGTACCCGCGCGTGGAGTGGATGGAGGTCGAGGAGGGGCACCTTCGCGCGCGGGTTTCGGGGGGGCCGCCGAAGGCCTTCAAGACCTCGGTGAAGGCCGCCACCTTCCACGGCCTCGCGGTGCGGAACGCGGGTGGGAGGTTCGAGGCGGCCGTCGTGCTGGACGTTTGAGGGAGGAGGGAAGATGCATCCGGAGTCTCGACTGCCCGAACCGCGGCCCGTGGGTCGGAAGATCTGGGAGATCCCGAAGGAGTTTCGCCCCGACATGCGGGTCGACGCCCGGGTATTCGCGAGCGACGAGCTCATGGAGCAGATCCGCCGCGACCGCAGCCTCGAGCAGCTCATCAACGTCTCCACGCTGCCGGGCCTGGCGGCGCCGGTGATGGGCATGCCCGACATGCACGAGGGTTACGGCTTCCCCGTCGGCGGCGTGGCGGCCACGCGCTATCCCGACGGCGTGATCTCGCCCGGCGGGATCGGCTTCGACATCAACTGCGGCGTGCGCCTGCTGGCCTCCTCGCTGCGCCGCGAGGAGGTCGAGCCTTCGTTGGGCGCGCTCCTGCACGAGATCTCGCGCTCCGTCCCGGCGGGCTACGGGCGGGGCTCGCGCGAGCTCGCCTTCTCCGGGCCGAAGCTCGACCGCCTCCTCGAGGAGGGGGTGCCCCTGCTCGTGCGCAAGTACGGGATCGGCTGGGAGGAGGACCTTCCCTTCATCGAGTCGGAGGGGGCCATCCCCGGCGCGCGCGCCTCGGAGGTGAGCGACCGCGCCAAGCACCGTGGCGGCGACCAGCTCGGCACGCTCGGGGGCGGCAACCACTTCCTCGAGATCCAATTCGTGGAAGACATCTACGACCGGGAGCTCGCCAAGGCCTTCGGGATCTCCGACGTGGGGCAGGTCACCGTGCTCATCCACACCGGCTCACGGGGCCTGGGGCACCAGGTCTGCACCGATTACGTGAAGCGGATGGACGCGGTGATGCACCAGTACGGGATCCACGTCCCCGACCGGCAGCTCGCGTGCGCGCCGCTCGAGTCGCGGGAGGGCAAGGCCTATTTCGCGGCCATGTGCGCCGCCGCGAACTTCGCCTTCTGCAACCGGCACGTCATCGCACACCGGGTGCGGCTCGCGTTCGAATACATCCTTCGTGGGAGCTACGGCGATCGCGCGGGCGGGCTTCGCACCGTCTACGACGTGGCGCACAACATCGCCAAGCTGGAGCGCTACGGCGACGAGATGCTCTGCGTGCACCGCAAGGGCGCCACCCGCGCCTTCGGTCCCTCCGCCGAGGAGCTGCCGGAGCCGTACCGGGGCTTCGGCCAGCCCGTCTTCATCCCGGGCAGCATGGGCACGCACTCCTACGTGCTCGCCGGTCGCGACGAGGCCAAGGAGCTCTCGCTCGCCAGCACCTGCCACGGCGCCGGCCGCGCCATGAGCCGCGCCGCCGCCAAGCGGAGGGTGCACGGCGGCGAGCTCCGCCGCGAACTCGCCGAGCACGGCATCCTCGTCGAGGGCGCCTCCAACAAGGAGCTCGCCGAGGAGGCCCCCGAGGCCTACAAGGACGTCGACCTCGTCGTCGACGTGGTTCACAACGCCGGCATCGCCTCGAAGGTCGCGCGCCTCCGCCCGATTGCCGTTCGGAAGGGCTGAGGCTCGCTCATGGCCCGAGCCCCGGGCCCCTGTCATTGTTGCATCTTCGACAACATAGCCTCCTTTAACCGTTCCTGTCTTGACGACCGGGATTGGTCCGTGCTCCGATCGCGACCGGCGCAGAAATGAAGGGGGAGGCATGTCGTGAAGCATGCTTTTTCGCGTTCGGTTTCGTCTCGTTCGTCTTTTGGATTCCCTCCGCTGCGGGCGGAGCGGGGGTTACTACTGATGGGAGGGAAGGGTGCTCTGCCGTTCCGTAAGGGCGCTATTCGTGCTTCAGGTGGTCCTCGGCGTGGCTTGCACGTCGGGGACCACACCCCCTTCCTCGGTGCCGGGTGAAGGTGGGAGTGAGAATATCGGTGGCACGGGAGGGTATGGCGGGGTGGAGACGCCGCCGGGCACGGGTGGAACCGGAGGGAAGCCAGACCAGGGAGGCGGGGGCGTGGCTTGGAAATCACCGTGGGATGACGCGCCGGGAGGGGAGGAGTTCGATTG
>Ga0180216_1000507_pt1 | contig 41230 bp, 32 predicted proteins | sample eDN3rd37CBELigMG_FD_128879 | JGI IMG/M metagenome (GOLD analysis project Ga0180216, IMG submission 128879) | Enriched Miracle-Growth compost microbial communities from Emeryville, California, USA - eDNA 3rd pass 37_C BE-Lig MG (version 2)... ...
CCTGTTGCTCCTGTCGCTCCCGTGGCTCCTGTCGCTCCGGTTTCGCCTGTTGCTCCTGTCGCTCCCGTGGCTCCTGTCGCTCCGGTTTCGCCTGTTGCTCCTGTCGCTCCCGTGGCTCCTGTCGCTCCGGTTTCACCTGTTGGCCCTGTCGCTCCTGTTGCTCCTGTCGCTCCTGTTGCTCCTGTTGGACCTTCGTCTCCCGTTGCCCCTGTCGCTCCCGTGGCTCCTGTTTCACCTGTTGCTCCCGTTGCCCCTGTCGCCCCGGTTTCACCTGTTGCTCCCGTTGCTCCTGTCGCCCCGGTTGCACCTGTCGCTCCCGTTGCTCCTGCTTCACCTGTTGCTCCTGTTGCTCCCGTTGCTCCCGTTGCTCCCGTTGCTCCTGCTTCACCTGTTGCTCCCGTTGCTCCTGTAGCCCCGGTTGCACCTGTTGCTCCTGTTTCACCTGTTGCTCCCGTTGCTCCTGTCGCTCCTGCTTCACCTGTTGCTCCCGTTGCTCCCGTCGCTCCCGTTGCACCTGTCGATCCGGCTTCACCTGTTGCTCCCGTTGCTCCCGTCGCTCCTGCTTCACCTGTTGCTCCCGTTGCTCCCGTCGCTCCTGTCGCTCCTGCTTCACCTGTTGCTCCCGTTGCTCCCGTTGCTCCTGCTTCACCTGTTGCACCGGTTGCTCCCGTTGCTCCCGTTGCTCCTGCTTCACCTGTTGCTCCCGTTGCTCCTGTTGCTCCCGTTGCTCCTGCTTCACCTGTTGCACCGGTTGCTCCTGTTGCTCCCGTGGCCCCCGTTGCTCCTGGATCACCCGTTGCCCCGGTTGCTCCTGTTGCTCCCGTTGCTCCTGTTGGACCTGTTGGTCCTCTTTTACCATGAGTAGGGCAAATACCTTTTATTTGTACTTCTTTAATAAATTCTTTTGCTTCTTCCTCCACCTTGACATCTCCCTTCTTAATTTAATTTATTAATCTATCAAGCGTTTTGTAACAGACATTCAACCACGGGCTAGTTGAAAGTATTTTTATTGGATTTGCTACAAACGAACATATATTTAGAAGCAATACTATTTTTATCAGGGAATCAGCTCTTGGCTAAATTTGTTATAAAGCACATGTATTCTCGAACGAGAGCCTGGTTATAAGCTATGAATTTATTACTAAATTACTAGCACTAAGCTCTATCATTTCTATTAGTAGACCAAAAATAAATTTTCGAGAAATATTTACCAACACATCCCGCTTCCTAGTGTACAATAAGAGTAATATGTAATTTTATTAAACAGTACGAGAGAGGAATGATGAAACATTGCATGTGCTAACTGAAAAGTTTAAGGAAGTATTTTTTGCTGTTTTACCTATAACTCTAATCGTCATACTACTCCACTTCACACTTACACCTCTAGACACCTTAGTATTATTTCGTTTTTTAATCGGTTCATTACTTATCGTCATCGGCTTATCTATTTTCTTATTCGGAGTAGATATCGGCATCACACCAATCGGTTCTAAAATGGGGTCGACGATTACAAAATCCAATAAAATCTGGATTGTACTCATTGCTGGACTCGCCCTTGGATTTTTCATTTCTATTGCTGAACCTGACCTACATATTCTCGCTGGACAAATCTCTCTTGTTACCAACGGAGAAATTTCGAAGCTACTCATTGTCGTTGTTGTTTCAGTAGGAATTGCGGTTTTGCTTGCGATCGGACTTATACGAATTGTCTACAATGTCCCGCTATATAAGCTGTTAACGCTTCTTTACTTTATTATTTTTGGATTGGCGATCTTTACTTCACCAGAGTTTTTAGCGATCTCATTTGACTCATCTGGAGCTACGACAGGAGCACTAACTGTACCGTTTATGTTGGCGCTTGCATATGGTGTTTCATCACTCAAAAAGGACAGTATGGCTTCGGAAAAGGATAGCTTCGGTCTAGTGGCAATCGTGTCTGCTGGTGCGATCATTGCGGTTATGATGATGAGTATCGTTACGAAGCAAGAGAAAATTCAAGGCAGCCTCGGTGCACACGAAGCCTATCCTGGCTCAGTGCTTGCTCCGTTCTTTTACAAATTGCCGATCATTGCCGGAGAGATTACACTTGCGCTTCTACCTATCGTTCTAATTCTCATTATTTTTAATAAAATCTCCTTTAAGCTCTCAAAAATTGTGTTTCGTAAAATGCTTATCGGTATCCTTTTCACGTTTACTGGGCTAGTCACGTTTCTCGTCGGCGTAAATGCTGGCTTTATGGATGCAGGAAGCATCGTTGGCTTCGAGCTAGCTAAGTTAGAAAATAAGACATTCATTATCCTTGTTGCACTGTTGCTAGGACTATTGGTTATACTAGCTGAACCAGCTGTCTACGTTCTTACGAAGCAGGTTGAGGATGTAACGAGTGGTTATGTTAGTCGAAAAGCGATTTTAATTTCGCTATCCATTGGTGTTGGTGCTGCTGTCGCATTATCTATCGTTCGAATTATTATTCCAGAAGTTCAATTGTGGCACTATTTATTGCCGGGTTATATTATCTCCATTGCCTTAATGTACATCGTGCCAAAGTTATTTGTCGGGATGGCTTTTGATGCAGGCGGAGTAGCATCAGGACCTATGACAGCTACGTTTATCCTTGCTTTTGCACAAGGCGCGGCGGAATCCATTCACAGTGCCGACGTTTTAGTCGATGGGTTTGGAATTATTGCCATGGTAGCAATGACACCAATTATCGCCCTGCAAATTATGGGGCTGATCTTCAAGCTAAAATCGAAACGTGAGGGGGTTGTGCAACATGACTGAGCATACTGAACTAGCCAATATTGAATTACTATGTGTAATCGTAAATATTGGTCAGGGAGGAAAAGTGCTGCATACAGCTAGGCAAAATGGAATTCAAGGAGGAACCATCTTCCTTGGCAGAGGAACAATCAATCATAAGCTGCTACGACTTTTCGCAGAGGTAAGGAAGGAAGTTGTGCTTATGGTTTCCAGTAAGGAAATTATTCCTCAAGTGATGGGTATCCTTAATTCTCAATTTCAATTTGATAAACCGAATCACGGGATTGCCTTCACGACCGCCATTACTACCATCCATGGGGTAAGAAGCTATAGTAGTGAAGTTCCGATAAAATGCGAGGGAGATGAACCTATGTATCATTTAATTACGATTATCGTAAATAAAGGACTTGCTGATGATGTCATTGATGCAGCGTATCAGGCAGGCTCCAAAGGGGGAACGATTATAAATGCTCGCGGTGCAGGCATTCATGAGACAAGTAAAGTATTCTCGATGGATATCGTCCCTGAAAAAGAAATCGTAACGATCCTTGCAGAACGTGAACAAAGTGATCAGATCGTAAGTAAAATTCGTACTGATCTAAACATGGACCAACCAGGAAACGGGATCATCTACATTCAAGAAGTGCATAACACCTATGGTCTATATAAAAGCTAGTAAATAAATAGAGGTTACGCTGAAGGGCCCGACTAATGGTAGTCTAGCACTTCAGCGTAACCTCTTTACTTTAGATGAGCTTAATCATAAATGCTTGTGAGCAGCTTACCCAGCTCTTGCAGCGCTTCTTGCTCCTGCTCCCCGTCACACTCTAGCACAACAACATCACCTACAGTAATGCCTAAAGTAAGCATCGTGAGTGAGCTTTTTCCGTTTGCTTTCTTCTCTTTATTATGAACAGTAATTTTACAAGGATATTGGCTGGCGGCCTGCACGAATGTTTTCGTAGGTCTAACGTGAAATCCAGTAGGATTTACAATTTTATATGTCTCACTTACCATGTAAATCACTCCATTCCTTTATATTAACATTGCTCTATGATTAATTTCTCAACATCTGCTGCTGTAGGTAAGGCTAATGCTTGATTCGCTAAATCCTCCCACCTAGTGCGTTCAAGTAATCCAATTTGCTCTCGAGTTGCTAGTATCGACGTTGCACTCATGCTGAACTCGTGAAGCCCTAAGCCGAGCAATATCGGAACTGCCTTAGCATCTCCCGCCATCTCACCACACATGCCAACCCATTTCCCCGCATGTTTACCTGCTTCGATGACCATTTTAACTAGTCGTAAAATAGAAGGGTGAAGCGGCTGATACAGGTAGCTTATACTTTGGTTCATGCGATCTGCGGCCATTGTATATTGGATTAAATCATTGGTTCCAATGCAAAAGAAATCGATATGTGGAGCAAAGAGATCTGCGGATATCGCTACAGACGGAATTTCTACCATCATGCCGACCTCGATGCTTTGACTGACCGCAATACCCTCATCTTGTAGACGCTGCTTTTCCTCGGCAAGAAGCTGCTTCGCTTGAAGCAATTCTTCAAGCACAGCGATCATTGGAAACATAATCTTTAGATTGCCGTAGACGCTTGCTCGCAGTAACGCTCGCAGTTGAGTGCGAAATAGCTCAGGATTAGCGAGACAAAACCGTAGCGCACGCTGCCCAAGAAAAGGATTCTCTTCTTTAGGTAATTGTAAATAGCTTAGCTCTTTATCCCCACCGATATCTAATGTACGAATGACAACCGGCTTGCCATTCATTTTTTCCAGTGCGAATTTGTAGCAGTTATATTGTTCATCCTCAGATGGAAGCTCACTTCGGCTCATATATAGAAATTCGGTGCGGAATAAACCTATTCCTTCAGCACCATGTTGAATGGCTCGCTCAATATCCTCTAGCTTACCTACGTTGGCAGCTAGCTCAACCTGATGTCCATCAGCAGAAATCGTAGGCTCTTGAACAAGCTTACGAAGAGCAGCCTGCTTCTGATCATAAGCTAGCTTAGCTGCTTCATATTCATTACGAAGCTGCTGCTCTGGATTAACGAGCACTTCGCCCGTCATCCCATCTATAATAAGTATGCTTCCTGTCTCGATCTTGAAAATGTCGGCACCTGTCCCCACAATTGCTGGCAGCTCTAATGATCTAGCCATAATCGCCGAGTGTGAGGTTCTGCTGCCCGCTTCCGTAATAAAACCTCGAACTAACTCAAGCTGTAGCTGTGCAGTGTCTGATGGGGTCAGATCATGCGCAACAATAATGCATTCCTCATTAAGTGCAGAAAGATCAACATGCTTAACGCCGCGCAAATGACTCATCATCCGCCCTGTAATATCTTCAATATCTGTTGCTCTGCCGCGAAGAGTTTCATCATCTAGCTCTAGCAGCATACGAATAAACTGCTGTGCTGTTGTATGCAACGCATATTCAGCGTTATATGACTCTTCCTTAATTGCAGCTTCTATACCATCATTGAGATCAGGATCATCCAAAATTAATAGATGGCCTTCAAATATCTCGGCATGCTGCTCTCCTAATTTCTCAATCGTTAATTGATGTATCTGTTCAATTTCTCCTTTAGCAGCTTGCAGAGCAGCTTGATATCTAATCCATTCTGCTTCCGTATCCGTTACTGTAGACAGGGGAGGAACATACTTCTCTTGTTTAACTACAATCGCCTTGGCAATTGCAATGCCTGGTGACGCTGCAATGCCTTTATAGGTTATCGTCACAACCACACCTCCATTACTTTTCAATCTCTAAGTTGTGCTTCCAATTGACATGAAAAGTACGTCGGAAGCATTAGCTTGACTTGTTGTTGAGCAGCTCGTAGTGAGCTTTAATTTTATGATGAAGCGGATGCTCGAGGTGTATTCCCGTATACTTGGTAATGGTCGAATCTACCCCATGCTGCTGCAAATGCCCCTTTAACTCCAAGGCCTCCTGATCTTCTTCATCATGGAAGATTAGTGCTGCCGCCATAACCTTAGGTAATGCTCGAACATCAACTCCGTGTTGCAGTGCAAGCAAGGCAGGGCGTACAAAGCGATCCTGCGGTGAGAGCTTGCGAATTGGCGATCTCCCTACACGTTTTATGTCATCCGATAAATAAGGATTGCCAAAACGCTCAATAATTTGTCCGATATATAACTCGTGCTCCTCAGAATTAAACCGATAATGAGCGATAAGCGCATCGCCCGTTTCGCGCAGCACCTGCAGCACTTCAGCTACAAGTGTCTTATCCTGCATTGCTTCTTGTATCGTACGATAGCCTTTTAGTTGTCCGAGATACGCTGTCGTAGCATGACCAGTATTAACTGTAAAGAGCTTGCGTTCAATGTAAGGCTCCAGAAGCTCAACATAATGAACGCCTTTAATGAACGGAAGCTGCTTCGGCCAATCCCTGCTCTCAATCGTCCATTCGTAAAATGGCTCGACTGTTACGAATAATGGATCGTCGTGCTGCTGCAGCGGAACGATTCGGTCAACTGCTGCGTCCGGAAAAGTCGCAAAGTGATCTAACGCCTCAACAAGCTCAGCTGTTAGATGCAACGAGATCTCCCGCCTCAATTGACTAGTAGCACGTATCGCATTCTCGCAAGCAATAATCGTAAGCGGCGGTAAATTCAGCTTAGCTCGTAGCTTAATCCCTTCTGCAATTGCTGGTGCGATATGCTTCAATATATTAACACCAACTGCGGTCGTAATAAGATCAGCTTTAAGGATCGCTTCACTTACGGCATGAAGATTAGAGCCAACGAGTGCATCTACATTTTCAACGACAACCCTCTCTCCTGTTGCATTAGCAAGCTGGACCTCGTAGCGTTGACGTTCATTCAGCAGCTTCACTAGCGCCTCATTGACATCGACGAAGGTAACGGAGTAGCCAGCTTGTGACAATAATAGCCCGATAAACCCTCGACCAATATTGCCTGCTCCAAAATGAATGGCTCTCATCCTACAATCCTCCATTAAAGATTGCAACGAGCTTTTCTGGAGAAGTTTCAGTCAAAATGCTATTAAGCTCATCCTCATCTGATACGAGCATCGCTACATTCGTCAAAATTTCCATATGATCATCTCCAATTGCAGCAAGCCCAATAATTAAACGTGCAGGCTCCTCGCCGCCAAAATCTACTCCTTCAGGTATCGTTAAGATTGCGATACCGGTAGATTGAATTAAAGCCTTAGCCTCGTTGGTACCATGTGGCATTGCTAATCCGCCGCCAAGATCAGTGGACAAGAGGTGCTCACGTTCAATCATTTTCTCTATATATTCAGCAGGCACATGGCCAGCATCAACGAGCATTTGACCAACCAATGTAATAGCCTCGTATTTATCTGCAACCTTGGCATGAATTTTAATTTTGTCTACGGATAGCATTGTCATCTTAATCTCTCCAATTCAATTTTTGTTTAAAATGCTTCTCTAGCTGAGTGGAAATATATGATTTAATTTGTGTCGTGTCTGCATTCTGTAACAGCTCAGTAAGCTCTGGCTGAAGCAGCATCGCACTAATTTCGCTTAATATTTCTAGGCTATATCGATCTAGCTGCTTCGGTGCGAGCATAAATAGAATGTTCTGAATTGTAGTAGCATCGTCATCATTACGCATGTACAATGGAACATCTAAGGAAATTAAAGCTAGCAATGGCTTGTTAACCGCATCATGACGTGTATGCAGCAGAGCAAGCGTTGTATCTGGCAGAACAATGCTTCCCTGTTCTTCTCTAAGCAGCAGCTGCTCTGTTACAGCATGAACATCCTCTATAGCATCTCTTGCGTTTTCCTTCAAAACTACCATCAGTTCTGGGAGTAGCTGATGAATGCTAGCTTCAGGTCTTGCTACATGATAGGAATAGACCTCAAAGGGATTAATAATTTGCAAGGCAGCCTGGGTAATCTCCTGCAGCTCTCTAAACCATTGCTCCCCCTCTGAATGTCCTTTAAAAGCTGTTGATTGTGTATTCGCTCTAGATTGCACATGCTGCTTAATAAACTGCTTAAGCTTAACGATCTCCTCATCAGTGATGAGCGGACTAAGACGAATATATGGATTGGCTTCAAGCGGCAGCATTACGGTTGACACAATAAAGTCGTATTGTGTCTTAGGCAACCGTGCTGCCTCAAACCAGCTATAATGGCCAACCTGCTCGATTTGTGGAAATTCCTTCGCTAATCGAATCGCTAGCATCTTGGACGAGCCGATGCCGCTTGTGCATACTATGACTGCTTTTAGCTGCTGGGGAATTTGCTTTATTCGCTCAAGCGCTGCCCCATAATGCATCGTAATATAGCCGATTTCCTCTTCAGGTATTTCCCATTGCGGCATTAATTCCTTAACCTGCTGTGCGATGATCCCAAACAGCAAAGCGTAATCCTTCTTAATTTGCGACAGCATCGGGTTACGAACAGGCTGCCCCATTTTTATTTGCTGGATTGCAGGCAGCATATGTCTAACTAGCCCCTCACTAAGTGAAGCATCCTTCGATATCGGCTCCTGCATATACTGCTCTACAATCGTTGTAAGTCTCTGAATAACCTCTGTTAAAAAAGGCTGCTCACTATAAACATTAAATTGTTGATCCTGCTCGAAAGCTTGCATAAGCAAACGTGAAAGATTATATCTTTCTTCTATTGGAAGCTGAGCCTCCAGCTTGTCATCGATAAGCTTCGTAATTTCTGCAATCATTACTGGCTGTTCTTCATATGCTGATATTTCCTTTTTCTGCAGCTGTGGCAGTGGATGACCGCCTTGATACCTCGTCAATGCAATCGATATTTGCATAAGCAAATTGGTATAGGAGCTTTCTTGAAGCGGATTATTCAGCTTAGTCTGTACAGACCATAAAATCTCTTCAATCGCCTGAAAGCTTTGCTGTCCAATTAAGTTCAGCAGCTGTGAAGCGATCGGCTCAATTCCTTCATTAGAGTGCGCGTAACTAATGATTTGTGACTCATCAAGATAGCTTTTTACGATCGTTACAATAAGCTTACGTTTGTTCCGTTCATCACCGGTAAGCTCTATTCCATAGCCGCGTCGACGAATAAGCTTGAGCTGATGCAGCGACACGATAGATTCAAGCTCATCCAAGTCATTGCCAACGGTTGGCATCGTGACATGCAGATCTCGTGCTAGGCTGTATAGCTTGATCGGCTCTTGCTGCTGGAGCAAAATAGATAGCAGCATCATTTTTCGATCCGATGCCTCTAGCTCGGATGGCAGCTTTGTATGCACCTGAGCTTGCAATGCTTGAAGCTGAGTTTCCGTACCAGCTATCCGTATTCCGTACCCTGATTTTTTAAGCAGCTTTATGTCAAACGCAGCTAGGTATGTTTCAATGAAAGCTAGCTCTCGATGAACCGTTCTTGGACTAATTCCTAGCGTATCTGCAACATAAGCAATCGTAATATCACGCTGCTGCTCCTCAAGCAACAAATCAATTAACCGATGTTGTCTTGTTGATAAAGCAACCATGCTACACCTCCTTTCAGAATAATTCTGTTAAAGCAGGCATAACGTTAACGCCAAGGCGTCAACGTTATAAATAGAGCAATTATGACAGGCGTTCAACCAATTGGTCATATGCCGGACTTTTCATAAAGTTCTCAATGGATATATGCTCTGCCTGAGGAGCTTTTAGCTTAGCTCTTTCTGTTAATGTCTTTTGGGTGATGACGATATCCGCATCAGCTGGGATGTCATTGATTGCTGTATTAACTACAACAACATTCGCCCCGGCATTACTCAATTTCTTACGAAGCACGGATGCACCCATCGCACTTGAGCCCATACCAGCATCACAGGCAAACACAATTTTCTTTACTTCTTCCTTCGCTTTCGTTACATCGCTAATAACCTCAGCGGCTGCGGCAACAGTGCTAGCTGCACTGGCTGTAATTCCTGCAGCAGCAGTGCCTTTTGCTTGCGCTTTCATTTCCTGCATTTTTGCTTGTGCTTCCTCTAGTGATTCTTCTTCTTCCTTTTGCTTACTCGTTTTTAGAATAAATGCAGCCACTACAAAGGAAACGACAGCTGCGACTAGAACACCTGCCAGCATTCCGAGATGCCCGCCCTTAGGCGTCATCGTAAAGTAAGCAATAATACTGCCTGGTGAAGGTGCAGCGACTAGACCCGCTCCGAAAATTTGGAATGTAAATACGCCTGCGGCACCACCAGCAATTGCTGCCAAAATTAGAACCGGACGCATAAGAATGTATGGGAAATAAATTTCATGAATACCACCAAAGAAGTGGATAATTGTCGCTCCAGGTGCGGAGCTCTTAGCCATGCCTTTACCAAATAACCAATAGGCAAGTAGAATACCTAAGCCTGGTCCTGGGTTGGATTCAAGCATATAAATGACCGATTGACCTACCTTAGATGCTTGGTCTAGCGCCAGCGGTCCAAGAATCCCGTGATTAATTGCATTATTAAGGAATAATACCTTGGCTGGTTCAATTAAAATATTTGCCAGTGGCAGCAAGCCAGAATCAATTAAAAACTCGACACCTTTAGCTAAAATATTGCTGATGCTTTCTACAAAAGGACCGATTGCCTTATAGGCAAGTAATGCAAGTCCACCGCCAATAATACCGGAGGAGAAGTTGTTAACGAGCATCTCAAAGCCCGATGGAATTTTCCCGTCGATGGACTGATCGAATTTCTTCAAAATCCATGCTGCTAATGGAGCGACGATCATTGCTCCAAGAAACATTGGAATGTCTGAACCGACGATGACCCCCATTGTAACGACCGCACCGATTACCCCACCTCTTACGCCATGAATCATTGAACCGCCTGTGTAACCGATTAATAAAGGAAGCAAGTAAGAAATCATCGGACCTACGAGTGATGCAAGATCCTCGTTAGGCAGCCATCCTGTTGGAATAAATAGTGCAGTAATTAAACCCCAAGCAATAAAAGCACCGATATTCGGCATAACCATTCCACTTAAAAATCGACCGAAATGCTGCACCTTAACTTTGAAGCCGCTGGATTGAGATTGATTTGAAGCAGCTTTACTCATAGCTAAACCTCCACTTCATAAAATGATTAGGCGTCTGACACGTATTAATGTTGTCAGCTGTTAGGTATATAGTAATGGTGAGCGCTTACATATTCAACAAATGGATAATTTGGTTACGACAGCATAGCTGTTGCCATTTTTTTATGAAAGAATGTAGGGTAAGTAAGAAGTTTAGGTTCTAAGCAGCAATATATAGAGGTTTGTTAGGGTCGGAGAGTTTCTAATTTCATTAATCCTGACTAATTAGAGGTTTGATAAGCTGCTCACCGTTCTCATCGTGTACAACATGAAATGCACTATTTAACATAATGTGAATAGCTTCAGTGTGCTCATCATGCTAAAAAAAGGTTACGCAGGAAATGCCCGACTATTATTAGTCTAGCATACCAGCGTAACCTCCTCATAGCTTCTATAGTGGAATTTCGATCTCAATATCGTAAGGCTTATTCCAATACATCCCGCCAATAGAGATGGACTGAAGCTCGAGGTTCTGGTTCACGGCTTCACCTAGCTCAAAACGCAGCGTTCGATATTTCATAATTGTTCCGTCCGCTTCCTTCTCTAATTGTTCATTAATGGTCGACTGAAGCTGAATCGCGCCTTGAACGCTCATTAATTGCACCTGTTTTAGCTGAACATCAGCATTGGTAGATAGATCAACTTCAATATAGTTGGACTTCTGTGTTACATTGTGAATGGTTAAGTCCTCACCTGAATCTAGAAGCGCTGCAACTACTTGACTCACTTCTCCCTCAAGTAGCTTCGAAAGCTCAACGTTCTGCTGAAGCTCAACATACCCTGTAAACTTCTCAATATCTATGGCAAGCTCCTTTATATTGTTAGGAAGTGGTGCATATCTAAGCTCGAACGTATGACCTTTCATGTCACGTCTCAGTCCGCTTCCTTCCATCTCCAACTGCTGCCCGTCAGCTATTAGATAAATGCTGCCCAGCGAATTAAAGGGCGAAGACGTTGTCACATCCTTCAGCTTGCCTTTAATAATTGTTTCCGTTGGAGTAGCAATAATCTCTTTAAATAAAATTTGTCCTTCATCCACCTTGACTGTCTTATTAATACGCTTCTTTAATGTTGTGGCCATTGCTTGATTAGGATCATAGGGAATCTCTAGCTCTTTATTTTCCGCAGTATATTCTTCGATCGGCTGTCTATAGATAAGCTTAAGCTTCTTAGCCCACGGGCTAACCGGCTTAAATGATTGAGTAAAAAGAACCTCTGTACCATCCTCATTCTCCATACTGGTCCCATGTGTCATACTAGAATTCGTTAAAAACCCCTTAACGGAATCCACATAAAACTGCTCTCGTAACGTCATTGGAACCCCTTGGGGATTGGTCAATCGATAATAAAGGATAAACTGATTTTCATCCGATACTAAAGCATCTACAATAAATAATGTCCCATCATTCAATGTCACCGTCTTATCAATCTGCTGCCCTTCACCCGCTTCATGCAGAGCTGCAATATGCTCCGAAACTAAAGCTTCATAGCCTGTTATTTTCTTCCCGTAGTAAGCTAGTGCATTGTAGTTTAAGCTGCCTAATAAAAGTAAAATTAATAGAATACTAGCCAAGCTATACCCGAGCTTTCTTGCAAAAAGGCTAGGCAATAAAAGCTTTTTTCGAGGGGCAGCTGAGGCTAAAGCTGTTCGCATGCGTTGCTCAAAATCCTCTGGAGGCAGATGATTATTGTAATTCTCTCGCAGTTTTCGTAATTGCTCTTCTGCTTGGTAATCCTGTTTATTCATTACGCTCTCCCCTTTCTACCATATGAAATAGCCGCTTCTTGGCATAATGGAGTCTTGACTTAACCGTTCCTATGGGCATTCCCATTACTTCAGCAACATGCTGTAAATCCAGATCAAACCAATACTTTAGCTTAATTATCTCTTGTGTATCCTCCGGCAATTGCTTCACAGCCTCTTCTAAATCAACCTTCAGCTCAATTGCTGACATCGCATGTTCTCCTGCTTGAGCTTGTTCAGTGGTAACATTGTCACCTACTTCTTCCCAGTTGTCGTTTAAGGTGACGGTCTCCTTAGAACGTTTCAAGAGCATTTTCTTGCATACATTCACTAAAATCGTTTTACTCCAGCTGTAGAATGAATCTATTTTTTTCAAATGCTGAATCTGTTCATATACAATGATGATCATTTCCTCGCAGGCATCCATCGCATCGTGCTCATTACGCAGGAAGCTGTAAGCTAGACCGTAATAATCATTCTGCTGTTCCATAATTAAACGTAATAATGCATCCTTATCGCCCTTTATAGCTGCTCGTACTTGCTTTTTAATTGTCATCTCTTCACCTGCAATTCTCTCTGTATAATAGTAAGAGTCTGTTATCGTCTAAAAAGTTCAATTACATGTAAATATATTAATATAGCATTCTACTTCTACGAAATCAAAGCGATATACACTTAAGGAACAATTTGCTAAAATAGGTACAGCATATTATTACTAGACAAAAGGAGATTTGAAATGCAACGAAGATTATTCAACATCAAGGTACTAAAATATTCACTTATTCTTTTTCTAACCTTATCTCTACTTACCCAATCCTTCCCGATCATCAACAAAGCTGAGGCTGCTTACGTGCCTAGCTGTGGTCAAGTCATTGACGAAATCGAGAACGACCGTGATTGGATGCGACTGCATTTAAGTGAGTATAAGCGCATTACCCAGTATATTATTCCTAGTCCACTACATGCAGAGTACTTAGATTATTGGATTGAAGCAGCACAAAAAGATTTAGAGTCGTTCAGAAAAGCACTTTCTTGGCTGACAAATGATATAGATGGTTTATTCGCATGCGAAGATAACAATCCATACTGGAGCAATGTTACGACTGAAGATCTAGAAAACATCTTAATTGATGCCCTGCTGTTATTTGGGGACTCTATCATGAATGAAGTGAAGGAGAAGGACGCAGAAATTCATGTAGGATTTAACAAGTTTCTAAATAAGATTAAACTGCTCAGCGAGGAACGAAATAAATATGCGGACCTCTTTATTAATGTAGTCATTAAAGATGAGGATACAAGAAAGCTAGCGTCACACTATACGCAAAATCTACTGGCTTCACTTGACGACCGGATAACGCTGCGAATGACGTCGTATAATAAGAATGCAGATAGCGAGTTATCTAAGCTAGCCAATCTCATTGTTGTATCTGACGGTGTAAATATATTAAAAGGATATATCTCTGAATTTCTAGAACGAAGTGCCAATAATGCGATTAGTGACAAGCCAGATTCATCAATAAAACTTTCTGCAAAATCATTCCTATTCGATTTTAGTAAATCCAATATTACAAGTATGGCGCCACGTGCAATGTACATGACTTATTTTGAACAGCAGCTTGCTGTACCTTATATTAGCGCGTCAGATACAGCCTTCCGTAAGGATCTCGCAGGCAATCTAGCGTCCTTTATGGTTTCACCTACGGATATTGTTTCCTTCGGACTAGCATATTCAGAGCTTGTGCTGGACCTTTACGATTATATCGAGAAGGAATTAGCCGCGGTCGTTGATATCGCTAATGCTAGTCTCAAAGATTACAAGCATGCTGAACGAGAAATCACTCAGAAGATGCAGACGCTTGAGCATGTGAATACATTTGCTACGAAAATACATAAGATCTACTTCGTAGACGAGCTCTCTGACAAGCAGCTAAAAGAGGAAGTCCAACTAGCTTATAATGATCTTGAAACAGACATTAAAAATGTTTATAAGCTAGATCCTAATGTGATCAAGCTGTATATCAATGGCAAACCAATCGTCATGCCTCAGCCTGCCTATATTACAAGCGGTACAACAATGGTTCCATTACGAGTGATCTCGGAAGAGCTTGGCGTAAAGCCGATCTGGAATGGAAAGGCACAAACCATTACGTTCACTACGAGTAAGTCACCTATGTCACCGATTAAGCCGATCGACATTATTCTGACAGTAGGAAGTAAGCGCGTAACGGTTGGAAGCTTCACTGAATATGTAACGGTTGCACCAACAGTTAAAAATGGTACGACCTTCGTTCCGCTAGCCTTCATCGCTAATCATCTAGGATTGGATTCTACATGGGAAGCCGGCAGTAAAAGCGTTATTCTGAAGAGCAGAGGCAAGTAAGTTCCACTAAAGTTAGTAAGGGGAACCAGTTATCCGTAAGAGAGCTGGTTCCCCTATTTTATTATAAGATAACCTTTAACTTAAATATTATGCCTAGCTTTAATCTTCTACCCGAGGTTTATCTGCATCGCAGTTAGGAGGAGATACTAGACCAAGTTGCGCTAGCTTCGTTAAATAATAGCATTCCTCCCGCATCATATGATCTGGCATTAGCGGACTAATTCGATCTAACACTTCTGCTGAGAACTCCATCTCCTCTAATTCGTTCAAAAAGCCAACAAATAACTTCAGCTCTACGTCCACTTCCTTATGAAGTCTGCGGAATGCGGGGAAGTCTTTCAGATTAGTTCTCATGTACCCAGCCATTTCTATACTTTTCATATAGAGTTGCTCAAAGTGCTTCTTGAATTTTTTGCTTTGCGCAATTAAACGACTCTCTACACTATCAAGATCACTTGCAATAGCTGCAGCATGCCCTGCAGCATCAGGTAACCACAAAAAGTCATGATGTAAAGCGTCGAAAGTCGGAACGGGTTTCCCTTGCACCAGCTCGTTGAGTATACGTAAATATTCTTCAAGTTCATTGACCATGTGATTAATGAATGTTGGCGTCAATCCAATCTTCACTTTCCCCAGTATAGCTCGGCTTAGTAAATCAAGCTTAAACGTTCGAAAATGAATCGTAAATTCGCGTGCTTGTATCGCTAGCTCTCTCAACTCTGGCTCAGATTGATTGCCTCTGGCTACAGTAAGTAAAGAATCAAAAGCATCAATATACGATGCTGCCACCTCAATATCTTGTTTCTCCGCTGGTGATAATGTGTTGAAAATAAAACGCGCATGATCTCCTAAAATTTGCAGCCAAAATCGATGCTCAAACTGAGAATTACTCACTACTAATCCCTCCACTACATTTCCCAAATTTAATTCTTCCAGTATATGCAGCATAGCTTGGCTGGGCTAATATCACGAAAAAATATAGTAATGGAAATTAAAAAAATGCCCCCACTAGTTAGATCACACATCTAACTAGTGAGGGCTAAATAAGGTTACTATCAAAGGATAGTAGTAATCTGCTTCCACATAAACTCCGACATCTTCTGATGTCCTTCTTTATTAAGGTGCATATAATCAATCTCATTCATAACAACATCTTGCTTCGCATCTGCGAAATGTATATCGGTAGGCGCGAGCAGCTTTTCAAGATGTGTGGAAAGCTCTGCCGCCTTCACGTCACATTGTTTTCCCATCGCATTGCCGATATCGGTACTTATATATTCCGGTCTAATTGGCGGAGGGGCAACAACAAGCACTTCTGGAGCTTTTCCACCGGCACCTACTGCCATTCCCTTCGCTTTTTGCGCTAGTCTAACGATCCCTTGTGCAATATTGAAGGAGGTTAAGTTAAATCTTTCTTTCGTATCATTGGTTCCTAGCATGATGATGACTAGATGGAGTGGAGAATGTGACAATAGACAAGGATGAATGTAAGAGATGCCGCTTAAGCCTTCAAATAAAGGATCCTCGCATACACTTGTTCTTCCGCTTAGACCTTCCTCTACAACATAGTATGAATCACCTAAGCGTTCTCTTAATAAACATGTCCATCTTGTGTTCTCATCAAATCTGCCACCTGATTCAGCATCGTATCCCCAAGTGTTGGAATCTCCGAAGCATACAATTGTTTTTTTCATATTTGTCACCACTGATTCTCTATACTTTTATTTTTACAACTGCTTTTTTAATACGCTGACCTGCTGTGCCCATATTAGGACGGTGGATATCCTCAGGATAGAATACAGCAAACATCCCTGGTTTCATCGTTAACAGCACTTCATCCTCTGCAGGGGCATAGAGCATATAATCATTTTCATCATCATAGGCCTTAGTTGGCGAGATCTCTTGACGCTGCGGTGACCAGCCGATAATTTCATCACCTGAGAACAGATAATGAACGTCGATATATTTCTCATGCTTCTCAGCAACCTGCTCTTCCGTTGACTTAACTTCGAGCTCCATCACGTTAATGTACATATTGTCTCCATCGATTTCAATGCGGCCAGGCTCAGGATTCGAATTAGCAAGCTTTGCTAATTCCTCTACCGCCCGAAAGATGTTCGTCGCAACTGACTCTCGCTGCTGTTCCCAAGTTGTTAATGCTCCTAGTATCATATTTCCCGCTCCTTGTACTGTCGTATACTACATCAGCTTACCGATAACTGATTCCGCTGTGCTTTCCTTATTGCTACTAGACTCTTCGAATGTACGTTTGAAATATTCGACATATAATACGTCCATTAAGTATAGCTGGGATATTTTTGCCGATAATGATCCACTTTGCAGAGGACCTTCATTCGCTCCACAAAGCAACGTTAAATCTGAGTATGACGTCAACGGAGATTTCTCAAACCTCGTAATCGAAATAACGGTTGCTCCTCGTTCCTTCGCTTTTTTGGCAACCTCGATCGAATCGACCGTCGAACCCGAATAGGAAATAACGACGGCTACATCGTTTTTCGTCATCAAGGCTGCTTGCATCATCTGCAAATGCGAATCGATCGAGCAGCCTGTTTTATTAGTAATCCGCATAAATTTGATATTCGATTCCATCGCAGTCATAAGTGATGAACCTACACCAAAGAAAAGAATTCGCTCCGCTGAAGTAAAATAATCAATTGCTTTTGTAATTTTGTCAGTATCAATTAGACCGAACGTTTCATTCAAGGCACTAATATTGGTAGCTAGCACCTTCGATGCTACCTGCTCGATGGTATCGTCCATTAAAATTTTATCCGTTAGCTGTGGAATTTCATTACCTGAAGTAAGGCTGTGCGCCAGCGCTATTTTAAAATCCTGATAGCCTTTAAAGTTTAAAGATTTGCAGAATCTAAAGATGCTTGACTCACCTACGCCACAAATATCAGCAATATCGGTAATGGACATGTACACCACTTGACTAGCATGCTCAAGCACATAGTCGGCTACCTTTTTTTCCGTATTCGTCAGGTTATTGTACTTAGAATGAATCGTTGAAAAAATATTAATCCCGTTCAATCTATCGCCTACTTTCTTGTCATGACAAGCTTACATTAGCGTGACTGATTGGTTAGTCAAAAAAGTGCGAAGCAGCTCCGATGAGACCGGCTTTATTTCCAAGTTCAGCTTTTCGAATGCAAACACCCATGTAGCTTGGCATAATCAATTGTTTTGTTTGTTGTTCAACGAGTCGAACAAGAAAATCCTGTTCCATAACCCCTCCGCCAACAATGATGGCAGAAGGATTAAATATATGAATAAGAGAAGCAAGTCCAACGCTTACCTCATTCACCCATTCATTTAGGACAGCTTTTAATTTTTCGTCTCCATTTTTAATTTTACCAAACAATTGTTTCCCGTCTACTACTTGTTGATCATATTCTTTCGCCAGACGAATAAGTGCCGTTGTAGAAGCATGATGCTCGTAGAAGGATTTTCTAGGACTCGTCTCACTGCTGTTCCACGCATGCGTGAACATATGTCCAAATTCAGCTGCTACACCATCTGCTCCACGATATATTTTACGATTCATGACGATCGCCCCGCCGATGCCAGTGCCAAACGTCAAGCATAAAAAGCTTTTGTGCGCTTTTGCTGCACCGAATCTTGCTTCCCCGAGTGCAGCGGCATTCACATCATTTTCAACCTTTACTGGCTTGCCAAAGCGCGCCTGTACGATCTCGGCAAGCTTGGTTCCAGTATAGTTTGGAATATTTTCATTGGCGTAAACGATTGTGCCTTCGTCGACATTCACTTGCCCCGCTGTACTAATAGCAATGGCATCATAATTTTTGTATTGCTCCATATGCAGAAGCAGTCGCTCAACGACATGAGGACCGCCCTGCATACTTTCCGTTGCATATTCCATAACATCACTGAGTGTACCGTCTTGATGGCAGATTGCCATCTTGGTAGTCGTACCGCCAATATCAGCAGCTAAGATGTTCACGGTCTCACCGCCTGAACTGCTTGAACATAACGCTTCGTGATTTCCATCGGTCTCGTAATCGCTGAGCCTACCACTGCGGAGTGAATGCCTAAGCTAAACATGCGACCCAATTGCTCAGGGCTCCATATGCCTCCTTCTGCAATGATCGGAACGGATAGCGTCTTCGTTAATTTCTCAACTAATTGGAAGTCGGGTAATTCGTTGCCCTTAGTTTTCTCTGTATAGCCACTTAATGTTGTACCTACACAATCGAATCCAAGCTCGGCAGCAAGCACGGCCTCTTCATATGTCGAGCAATCCGCCATAAACAATTGATCCTTATATTTTTCTCTAATTGTCGGGAAGATCTGTTCAATCGTTGTTCCGTCTGGTCTTACACGATCCGTTGCGTCTATCGCGATAATGTCGACACCTTCTTGGTATAAGGCATCGATTTCCTTCATCGTCGGGGTAATAAAGACGCTGGAACCCTCGTAAACCTGCTTAATAATACCGATAATCGGTAAATCCACCTGCGTTTTAATTTCTGCAATGTCAACGACACTATTGGCGCGAATACCAGCAGCACCGCCTAAATATGCGGCAACCGCCATTCTCCCCATAATATATGAGCTATGCAGTGGTTCTTCAGGTAACGCCTGACAAGAGACAACTAGCTTTCCTTTAATTTGCTCCAACATATTTCCAGTATTTTTCATATCCATCGCTCTCCAAGCCCAATTAGTTTTTTATTCCTTCACTGCTCCTGCTGTAATACCTTGTGTAAAGTAACGCTGGAACAATATAAAAATAATTAACATCGGTATCGCGGCAACCGTTGCACCTGCCATCTTATATGCAAAATTCGGATTCAAATCCTGCATCAAGGTTGCAGTACCTACCATCAAGGTTTTCATTGTTTTCTCTTGTCCGATAACCATTTGCCACAGGTAATCGTTCCACACCTGTACAAAGTTCAAAATAAATAGTGCACCAATACCTGGCTTTACAATCGGCAACATAATTTGCATAAATGTTCTCCACTCACCAGCGCCATCTATTCTCGCAGCTTCTCTTAGCGCATCTGGTGTAGAATCGAAGAACCCTTTTAGTAGAAATACCCCGAACGCCGTAGCGACATTGGGCCAGATCATCCCGTTCAAGCTATTGACCATACCGAAATCCTGCACAATACGGAACAACGGAACAATCATAATTTCCTTAGGAATCATCAAGCTTGAGATAAAAATAACAAAAATGATGTTTTTTCCTTTGAAATTAATTTTAGAGAAGGCATAGGCAGCCATTGCCCCAACAATAATAACTAACACCGTGCTGACGCCTGATACGAATAAACTGTTATACGTCCAGCGAAGCGCTGGTTGACTTTTGAACACTTCGATATAATTCGAAAAGGTGATCGTTGTTGGAAACCAGTCAGGTGGCATCTTTACAACGTCAGAGCTATTTTTTAGTGAGCTTGTTAACAACCAATAAAGCGGAAAAAGGTTTAGAATCGCAAAGAACGTAATGATGATATTAGAGATCATATCAAAGCGTTCCAGCCTTTTCTTCGGTTTAACTTTTTGCGTCATGCTAATACCCCTCACTTCTGTTTAATCATGCTTCGTAATTGAGGCACAGATAGCAATAATGTAATTAGGAACATGATAACCCCTACTGCAGATGCAGTACCCAGTTGATTGAATTTGAATGCATTGTTGTATAGGTAGTACATTAACGTTACAGAGGAGTTGTTCGGTCCGCCACCAGTCAATAGCTGAATAACAACGAATATTTTCAGTACAGCAATAATGTTAATAATTGTAATGTACAGCGTTGAAGGTCTAACAGACGGAATTAATATTTTCGTAATAACATGCCATCTGTTCGCCCCATCCACTTCAGCAGCTTCGAATAAATCCTTCGGAACCCCGATCATTGCAGCAATATATAGAATAATCGCTTGCCCAACATTTGTAGCGAAGGTTACAAATATGATGACAGGCATAACTGATTTTGAATTCCCAAGTAAGTTAACATAGCCAAAACCAGCCTCTTGTGCAAAATAAGAGATCAGACCGTTTGCTGGATTCAGCAAAAAGCTCCAAACCATACTCATAACAACCATGGATACCATAACAGGGATATAATAGCTTCCTCGAATAAACGATACATATCTTGCATTTTTATCAAATACGGATGCTGCTACAAATAACGCAAAGCCGACAGTCAATAACACGATAAATACAACAAAAATAACGGTATTAATTAATGCTTTGAAAAATATTGGATCACTAAACAGCGTAATGTAATTGTCGAACCCGACAAATTTTTCGCTTTGATAATTGATTTGATACATGCTGAGTCGAATGCCCTCTAAGATGGGATATACTAAAAACAGCAGGAAAATCAACATTTGCGGGAAGATAAACAAATATCCTGTAATATTTTCTTTAAAGGCATTACCACGTAGTCTCATATTGTGTTTACCCCTTTAGCTGGCTTAGGGTCATCCAGCGTTAGCCTTCAGACCCCACCGCCGTAAATGTTTTATTGTTGATAGATCACGGAGCTTGCTTTGTTCTGTTCGATGATTTTGTTACCTTTATCTTGATAATCTTTTAGCGCTTGCTCAGGTGTTTTAGCACCCATGTACAAAGCTTGTAGCTCTGGGTATAACACCTCACGAAGCTGGCTGTAACCAGGTACGTTACCTGTGAAGTTGAACAAGTATTGAGAGTTTGCATTATAAGCTTCAAAGAATGGTTGCTCAGCTTTGTAAGCTTCTGCAACAGAGCTTCTCACAGGAATACCATTTTTCGAAGACTTAACTAATTCTTCATCTGTAGAGAAGAACTTAACAAAATCTTTGGATACCTCGATACGTTTTTCATCACCAGTGTTGAATACGCTTGCACCAACTACATAAGTGAAGGTTAGTGGATCGCCACTTTCAGATGGAATGTTAGCTACACGCATATCGAATTTATTAAGCTTACCGCTAGCCATATCTGCTTTCGCATTGTTGAATAGAACTGGGTTTGTAAAGCTAATTGCAATTTGTTGATTTTGGAACATACCGTTTACATCATTGGATGATACGGATTCTGCACCTGGATTGGTGTATCCATTTTCTCTAATGCTCTTCAACCACTGTGCTGCCTTAACACCTTTCTCATCTGCAACTACGATATTGCCTTCTGCATCAAAGAACTGACTGCCAAACATTCTCAAGTAAGCAAGGTTCCAAGTGTCACCTTGGTTGTTCATAGCGAATTGAGCCATTGCATATGCATTTGGATATTGATCTTTTGGAAGGTTTTCTTTAATCCCTTTCAAAATTTGCTCATATTCTTCTAATGTCCATGTTTTAATTTCTGTTTCGCCACCGATATATTGATCAAGTCCAGCCGCTTTGAACATATCTGCGTTGTATACCAAAGTTCCCGGGTTGTTCTGGAACGGGTAGAAATAGATGTCATCGCCAAATGTTACTGCTTCCCAATAGTTTTCAGCGATATCGCCTTTTGCAGCATCATCAACGATGTCAGTTAACGGCACTAGTGCACCACGATGTACATAGTCACCCATTGCAAAAACGCTTTCAAAGAAAACATCAGGAGGCGTATTACTGCTTAGATTAACGTTTAGCATTTGGTCACGCTGATCACCAGCGATAACCTCTACATTAACCTTCGCATCATATTTATCATATTGCTTAGCAAATTTTTCAGCTGCATATTTGAAGAAGCTATCGTAATCTGCTCCTTCTTCCGTAGAATCGAGTACACCTTTCCATTGCGGTGTTAACCAAACTTTAATTTCAACCTTTTCTTTACCATTACCTGAGTTGCCAGTATTATTACCTGTTTGAGTGTTATTGCCGGAACATGCCGCAACAATTGATGTCAGCATCATAAGAGAGATAAAAACCAGTAGAGAACGCTTTCTTTTCACAAAAAACAACTCCTCTTTAATGTTAGTAAATACTTGCTTTTGTTGAAGTTGGTTTACTTTAAGCTAATGGTTGGACTATTTACAATAAGCTGCGATTGCTTGATCGATTTTGTTCATTGTATCTTCGATCAACGGAATATCTTCTTCATAAATTCCTTCAAGCGGTCCTCTAACACTTCCGATGTTAGCTCCTCTTCTTTTTAGAATCTCCTTAATCCCCGCATACATTGAACCTTTAAGCGAGCACAGTGCGATAATGATTTCGTTAATTTCACTTTGTAGTGCTGTCGCTTCTTGAAATTTACCTTCTTTCAATAATTCATTGGCTTGAAGATAAAGCTCCGGCATTGCACCGTAAGTACCGCCGATCCCTGCGTCAGCCCCCATCATGCGACCAGCAACAAACTGCTCATCTGGGCCGTTGAATACGACAACATCTTTACCGCCTACACGCTTGAAGCGCTCGATATCTAACGTAGGCATTGAGGAGTTTTTCACTCCGATCACATTTTTGTTCTGAATCATTTTCTCAAACAATGCTGGTGAAAGTGTATATCCCGTCGTTTGTGGGATGTTGTAAATAATAAAGCTAAGCTCAGTAGAATCAACAATTTCACTCCAGTAACGATAAACCGCACGGTCTGGAAGCTTGAAGTAAATTGGCGGGATCGCGGATAATGCATCGTAGCCAAGCTCTTCAGCATGCTTTGCTAGAACAATACTATCTCTCGTTGAAGGTGCACCGACATGCGCGATCAACGTCATTTTACCTTTCAGGTATTTGGCTACATAGGTTAGAACATCTTTGCGCTCTTCAATGCTTTGATAAATACATTCGCCTGAGCTTCCTCCTACATATACACCTTGTACCTTTTTGTCATACAAATACTCACAAAGCACTTTTGTTCTCTCTTCCGAAATATTCCCCTCTTCATCGTAGCATGCGTAGAATGCTGGAATAATCCCGTGATATTTTGTCAAATCCATGATGTTTACTCCCCCTTAATTACAATCGTTAAAATACGTTTGAATGCGTTTGCATGGCTAGTATAGCATATGTAAATAATTTTCTCCACATTTAAATTTATGAAAATAATTTCCTACATTATCTTCAAGTTTTATTTTCAAATGTAATTTGTACTTATTTATAGTGACTTATTCTTAGTCACTTATCCTTCGCTGCTATAGAGTTACTTGGTAGACGCTGTTCCATAGAAAATAGCCCCATAGTCTTCACGCATCGATAATTTCAATTCCTGACCAAATTTTTAAATAACACTTGCTAAATCCTTGTGCAGCTTGAGGTTTGAAGGTTGGAATTGTCATTATGTTACTATGGTGAAATCCTTTGCATTTATGCTGGGTTTAAGCGATATGGAAGGTGGGAATGAGGGGAAAACATGAGAAATTAAGTTAGAAGGAACTATTAATTTGATACACAATAAAACAAGGGAGCTCCGTATAATGCTGGAGCTCCCTTGTTTATCTTGATACCGCTTTCTATTTTCGACGTCTTTTTTCGAAACGACTGAACACAATAATTGCCGCAATAACCATACCCATAAATCCTAAATTTTCGGCCATCGCTTGCTCCAATCCAAACAATAAGCACAGATTCGTCACTAAACTCTTGGTCAATAGCGCAATCGCGATAAGAAAGATTGGACGCCAAATATTATACTTTTTCATAAGTAGTATACACTCCTGCCCTCAACTGATATTAGCCTGTCTTCCTATAAGTATAGCAGAAGCTTATACGACCATCATTAATATTTAACATATTTCTAAGCTGTTACTTTAACCTCTTGCTGCTATCTCTCCCTACGATCACTTTCCTATCCAATATTAACATATATTCTCTAAATTCCTTCTTACATGCAATAACTATAGATTTTGTCTATACACCCTAGTTCAATTATCTAATATTGTAATGTACCTCACATAAAACAAACATTTCATAATGGTGGATATTGACATCTCTCGTGATCACCCATAGAATTGGTTAAAGTATTGATATTATGATGTTAACTATTCATAAAGTATATATTATTTTCGAGGTGGTGTTGCATAACATCGAGTGTTAAAGAGTTTTTGTATTCACATTTGCAAACAAGTCAGTTTAATCATTTATGATGGGAAGGTGTAATAATGAATCAAAAAAAGAAATTTGGTTGGGCTAATAAGCTAGGAAAGCTTTTGCTTTCAGCAACATTGGTTGTCTCTGCTTTTACTACACAATTAGCAGTGCCTAAAACTGAGGCAGCAGCTGTACCAAATCATTTGATTTCGAACTTTTATGTGAACAGCTTTAAGGTTACTCCGAATTCTAGTTTCGAGAACATCACGTTTACCGTGGCTCCATTCAATATGAGCACTAACCAGCTTTCAACATCTGAAGGATTATCTGTAACGAAGATTTTGGAAAATTCCGGTGCTCGCTATATTGGAGCAATGGCGGTCAGTTCAAATGGTAATTATATGGCTTTTGCTTATAAAAGAAATGGCAATGATACGATCATTTATATTGTCGATAGAATTAATAATCGTATAAGATCAACGTTTACTCAACAAACTTTTTATCCAACGGATGCAGCATTCTCACCAGATGGTAGTAAACTTATTCTTTTAGGACGAAATAGTGATAATGACAACACAGCGAAAAGCATTGTGCTTTCTTATAACACAAGTGACCTAGCAAATAACTCGAATGCTAACTTTGTTGTAAATCCTAATGCAGCATTTGAGGTTACTAATCGTTTTCAGCCAAGCTCTATCGTTGCAGTTGGTGACTATTATTATTTAGGATTTAAAGCCGCGAATGGTGGATATCCAACACCACCTTCTATTGTTGAATTATATTCCATCAGTAATAGTAATCATGTAAAATCGATCAACTTATCCAAAGATTCTGCGTTTTCTTTACGTGTCAATCAATTAATCGTTAGCCCAGATGGAACTAAGATTTATGCACATGAAATTACTGACAGAAAGGTTTCAGTAATCAATACGATTACGAATACAGTTGAATCAATTCATGAATTAGATGGAACGTTTTTTGAGAATGCAGATTCAACTGGTACTGCACTGTCACCAGATGGTGAAACATTTTATGTAGCGTATAAAAAGAAATATACGCATCCATCCAAAAGCGGTCTAGCTAAGTATGATATTACGAATAATTTTGAGCTTGAAGGTACAGTAGAAATTGATCTTCCAAGCGATCCTAATGATCAATACGCTGGCTTATTCCCACATAATGTTGGCGTTAGCCCAGAGGGTTCACGTGTGTTTGTACATGCAACGACGAATACTGGTGGTCATAAAATTATTACGTTAAACGAGGATACACTCGAGAAAGTATCTGAAACAACATTGGATAATAACTCTAGTTACGCATTTCCAACAAAACAATTGAACTTCCCAGTTCAATATGGTTACTCTGCTACGTTAGAAATTGATGCTGATGATATTAATCTTACTAGCACATTGCCTTTCACACCTTCGATTGAAGCAGTCTACAACACTAATATTACAACTGATGTAGTTGGTGGCGAGATTACAGCTACATCGAATGATACTAGCATCGTAGAAATCAATAACAACAATCAGCTTGTTGCTAGAAGCAGCGGGAATACGACAGTAACACTTGAATATCGTGGAGCAACCGTTACGGTACCAGTTACAGTTGACCTAGTTCCTGCTACTATTGGTTTCCCTTCAATGAATGAATCACTTAGTCAGGGGGCTTCGTTACAATTAGAGGTTCTAGGCTTTAACAGCGCTGGTGATCCAGTTGGGGGAATGACGGATAATATCACATTTAGCACTACTGCAACCAATATTACGTTAAGTAATACCGGTTTAGTTACAGCTTTGGAGCCTGGTAGTGCAACCGTTTATGCACAATTTATTAACCCAATTAACCAAACACAAGTTACTGCTGGAGTAACGATAACTGTATCAAGTGCAACGCTTACCGACTTTACAGCAGTAGACAATACCGTATCTCTTACGCAAGGACAGCCAGCAGTAGTTGACTTTAATGCAGTATACGGTCAAAATACACTAGCAATTGACAGTTTAAGAAGTGGCGTTACACTACAATCTAGCGACACCGAAGTTGTTCAAGTTATCAACAAGCAATTGCTTGGTTTGAAAAATGGTTCAGTAACGATTACAGCAAGTTATAATGGAAAGCAAACAACGTTCACTGCTTCTGTAGATCATTTGATTGATCGATTGGAGTTCGATTCTACAGAATATTTGCTAGCTCCATTGGCAAGTGAAGCAATAACTATCACTGCACACTATGAGGATGGTTCTTCAGCGGAGCTTCTTGATGGTAGTGGTGTAGGTTTATCACTAAGTAATAACATAGCTTCTGTAGCTCTTGATATGGATGACAAAAAGTATTATCTATCAACCTTAGGAACTTTTTCAGAAGGTGAAGCAACATTAACAGCGACAATCGGTAATATTTCTGTATCAGCTCCAGTAAAAACGTATTATTCCATGATTGGAATTTACGTAGAAAACAATCCGCTAGAAGTAACGGTTGGAGGTTCTGAAACATTAACATTAGTGCGAGAAATAGATCATAATGGAGCGATTCAATATCTTAATGATAGTTCCAATGTAACACTAAGCTCCAATAACACTGCAATCGCAACGGTTGATTCTGATGGTCAGGTTAATGGCGTAGCAGTTGGTACTACGACAATTGACGTAACTTTTGACAATGTCGATGGTAATACGTATTCAACAACAGTTGATGTAGAAGTTAAAGAGCCGACTCCTAATCCAACACCTACTCCTAGCGATAATGGTGGTGGTGGTGATGCTGGCGGGGGTGACAACAACCCTAGCCCTAGTCCGAGCACTAGCCCTAATCCTGGTGACGGTGATGCTGGCGGGGGTGACAACAACCCTAGCCCTAGTCCGAGCACCAGCCCTAATCCGGGTGACGGCGATACTGGCGGCGGCGATAACAACCCTAGCCCTAGTCCGAGCACCAGCCCTAATCCGGGTGGCGGCGATACTGGCGGCGGCGATAACAACCCTAGCCCTAGTCCGAGCACCAGCCCTAATCCGGGTGACGGCGATACTGGTGGCGGCGATAACAATCCTAGCCCTAGTCCGAGCACCAGCCCTAATCCGGGTGGCGGCGATACTGGCGGCGGCGATAACAATCCTAGCCCTAGTCCGAGCACCAGCCCTAATCCTGGTGGTGGCGGCACTGGCAACGATGGCGACACTATTAACACAAGTCCATCACCAAGCCCCAGCCCAACACCAGAAGACGAAACAGCGCCTAGTCCTAGCCCAACACCTGAGACTAATACAGCATCTGCAAGCTTTACAGATGTTTCAAATCACTGGGCAGCTAGCTCAATTGCGCGCGGGGTTGAACTCGGATTAATCCAAGGCTATAGCGATGGAACATTCCGTCCTGAAGATGAGTTAACTCGTGGACAATTTGCAGTTATGCTATATCGCGGATTAGGCTTACCAAGCAGTGAAGAAACGCAGTTCTCAGATAATGTACCGGCTTGGGCTAAAGATGCAGTAAATGCGGTGGCTAAAGCAGGATATATTCAAGGATATCCAGATGGAAGCTTTAAACAAGAGCAAGCCATGACTCGTGGAGAATTAGCAGTAATTATTGCGAGAGTATTGAATTTACAAACAGAACAAGCAGCATCCTTCAGTGATGCAGCATCCATTCCAACATGGGCAAATACTGCTGTAAATGCTGTATCCAATGCAGGCATTATGAGTGGCTATACAGATGGTTCATTCAGAGCAGATACTGTAGTTACTCGTGCTGAAGCACTTGTTGTGTTGCTACGAGCTCTTAATTACATGAATAAACAATAAAAAGTGTTAATCAAAAAGGTTGGAAGAGACATCTTCCAACCTTTTTGTCATTACAGCTTATTCTTTTAAAGTTCAATCCTTATTCATAAACAACGATTGTTCTAATATTACCGATAACCACTTGATATACGCCTTTAGCTGGTAAGGATAGCTCGATATCAATATTGCTACCTTCACCCAAATCTGTTACCTTCTCTTCTTTCGTAGCTAGATCAGTAATCGTTGCAGCTGCATGATGTCCTGGGTTTCCTTGCAGACTCAAGCTTCCATCCGCTGAATATATGACACTCGGTACGAGATTAGTACCTTCTAATAATGTATCTTCATGCGGATAGGTTTCACCCTGACTGCGTTGCTCCACCCATTTACGGAAGGCTGCAACCTGCTCCACCGTAGGTGTACCAAACTGCCCACTATGGCCATCACGCACTGCTTCTGGCATAAAAGCTATAACAAAGTCCTCTGCAAAGTTTTCGCCAATACGATTAGCCCAATCATTATTTTTCGGAGAATAGCCCGCTTTTCCGCGCAGCTTCAAATATTCAGCCTCGTCACCAAACATCGCATCCCAGTTATGACCTAGCTCATGATAGAAGGTTCCTTTACCTGAATTAACGACAAGCATATCTTTGCTACCCCGAGCTAATCCAGACCAAGTATACTGTTGACCGCTAGCATCTGTTTCATTAATACTAAATGGAATTCCGTGAATAACTAGACCGTCAAATAATGCGTAGTCTAACGGGAATTCATTTTGCAACGTATGAATAATGGTTTGCTTATTACTTTCATAATGATCGAAGTTATGATCATAAACAATATAGTTAAAGGTGTAATTGCTACTTGAGCTGAATGTACCTAGTGCTCCGCTTTTCCCAATCTCAGGATAGCTATAGCTCATTGGATCATATAGCAATATATAACGTGCTTGAATCGCACGACTAAGCGCATCAAGCTTACCAGTTACATTGTCAGAATAGTACGTAATACCTTTTACGACTGTTTTCTCACGCTCAGCTTTGAAATAAGCCTCGGTAAGCTGCTTCATTTCATTAAGAAGCTGAGCTTTTTTCGAAGTAACCTCTTTATTTTTCTTAATTAACTCTAAGTAATCACGATCTCGTTTCGCCCAATGCCAATATGGTTGTTTTTTATGAATGACATCAATCGCCGATTGCGGCATCTGCTTAATAATATCTTCTGCGGTAATTTTTGGCTTCTCTAGCGCAATTAAAAAGTCGTTTGGATAGAAAACAATCGGCGTTTCTAATGCTCTAAATATGCCAGATGCTCCGATATAAAGCTTGCCATCATATTGAATGACTGGCTGTTCAATCTCTACTGAGGTTTCCCCTACCCAAATCTCCTCTTCTCCTTGCTGTAACTCAATCTTCACTCCGTCATGATTGACTAGCGTGATTCGATCGCTAGCTGTTGAGTTAACATAAAAACCTACCTTTTCAAACAGCTCAACTGGAGCGTACCATTTATCTAATAAAATAAGCGGATTATTCATTTGATAGTATTGGCCGCCAACTTCTAAATCATAAATAACCCCTTCTACCTCATTAGATAAAGCACTTTCCAAACGGAATCGTTCATCCATTGCTCTTGATAAAAACACAGCAAATTCAGCACGAGTTACATTGGCATTAGGACGAAATGTTCCATCAGGATAACCATATGTAATATTGCTGCCTGTCAAGGTTTGAACGGATGCATAAGCCCAGTGCTCAGGTGTCAAGTCAGTATATTTCCCCGCCTTAATACTAGAAAGAGTGAATCGATTGACTAAAATATCCGCCATCTCTGCACGCGTTAACGGAAGATTTGGTTGAAATCGGTTACCACTTGGCTGAAAGATGTCCATTTCAAACATACCAGCAATCGCATTGTAAGCCCAATGGGTAGTTTTCACATCAGCGTAGCCAGGATTCTTCCATTCCCCTTCCCAGCCGTATGTGCGCATAATTAAACTAGCCGCTTCTGCACGGGTAATCGGCTTATTCACGCCAAAGCTGCCATCCTCATATCCTCTAATCAATTCCATACCTACGAGATAGTCAATCTCCTTCTTCGCCCAATGCTGTGACGATACATCAGTAAATGAATTTGAGGCAGCCGAAGCAGATGCACTCCATACGACGGAGACCAACGTTAGCAAAAACATTAGTTTGATGCTGAACTTCATGTTAGTATGCACTCCTTTTTCATCGCTTAGTTAGCGAGCATTTATTCAGTCTCATCGTAAGAAAAGCTGTAGGAATATACAAGTTAATTGATTCATAAAGATCCACTTATATCCATTTATCATAATTATTCTCTAGCTTTATGTAATGATTTCCCCGCTTCAGGTAACAATATAGTCACATATTAAAAAAGGAGTTGTTTTCCATATGTCACCATCAGATCATGAAAAAGCACTTGAAACTGTCCGTAAACTAATTAAAGGCATTGATATCGCAATGTTGACGACTGTTACCTCTGAAGGGTTGGTATCCAGACCGATGAAAACACAAGAGGTGGAGTTTGACGGGGATCTATATTTTTTAACGACGAAGGATAGTAGTAAATATGAAGAGCTTGAAAACAACCCACATGTAAATGTCGTCTATGTCGGGGATTCCTATGTTTCCATCCGGGGTAAGGCTGAGATTATTCAATCTCCCGAAAAGATTAAACAATATTGGAATGTTGCTTATGAAAAAATGCTGAAAACAACAAGCGACGATCCTAATCTCATTCTCATAAAAGTAAATGCTGAAGCAGCGGAGTATTGGGACACTGGAAATTGGATTAAATCAGCCCTTGCCTTTTTCTATCAGTTAAGCGGAAAAAAGGAGGCTCAAGACACCAATATTAACAATATCATCGAGTTAACTTAAAACACTTCATTACGTAGCTGTTCAATGAGTAATCTCAATGATTCAAGCTCATGCCGACGCTTTTCCTCTTGATAGCGGTCTAGAAACTGAAGAAATTGCAATTTCTTAATGCGATAATCTTCCAGGTGAGTTCGATACAGATCAATATTCTTCATATGTCTTTCTACTACGGATAGCTTATATTCTAAAATTTGAATTACCTTTTGGCGATCGACATGCTGGATAAAAGCTATCCCTACGATCATGTCAGTTATGGTATTTGCCTTTTCGAACAGCCCATATATTTTCTCTGGAAGAATCTTTCTTCCTAGCTCAGTAATTCCGAATACTTGCTTGTCTGGTCGATTCTCTTCCTTAATTACTTCAACTGGAACAACTAAGCCTTGCTTCGTTAACGATTCAAAATGATAATACAGCTTACTTTCAGTTAAGCTTGTCATCTCTGCAAAAGGAATCGGATCGGACAGCTCCTTCTTTAGCTGATATGGGTATGTGTTATTTTCGATGAGCTTACTTAAGATGTAAATTTGTATCGACATAGACATGAACTAACCCCTTCCTATAACTGCTAAGAAAACAACTCGTACGAACGTACGAGTTGTTTTCTTTATCTTATCAAATTTAGTTCGTAATTTCACTAGCTACAGCTGAATTTGCTGATGTAGCTTGCTCTTTTGATGGGCGAATTTTAGTCAACGAAGCAATAATGATATTAATCAGCATTGCTCCGACCATTGTAGCAGCTAATCCCCATACATAAGGAGCTGAGCTAATGGAACCGAACATCGTTGCAAAATATGCTTGTACAGAATAATACATTGGTGAAATATAACTTACCCATTCATATGGCAAATACATCATATCTCGTGGCATTGTTGCCCCATTGGCAATCGTCTGAAAAAGTAAGATCGGAATATTTAATACCATTCCACCTTCGCCAACTAAGAAAATCGGGATTGCACATAGATTAAATGCCGCCATATACATTAAGACTTGCTGACCTGCTACAGGCAGTAATAGACTTAGATCAATATCTACTATTACAAAAGAAATTGAAACTGCTGCTATCATGGAAAGTACCGCGATCATTAGCGCAGCCAGCTGTGCATATACAAATAAACGCTTTTTACTAGTATGTCCCATGTTTTCTTTGAAGGAGGCTACTAATTGCATCGCTGCGATCATCGCCCCTACATAGGATGCCATCGTAATAAACATCGGTAGCATGTTGTTATGCATGCCCACAGGAACATCATTTAATATGACATAGTTTCCTGTATAGCTACTGCCGATTTTCTGAGCTAATTGACTAGCCTGCTCTTCAGGGATATTAAACTGCATCAAAATTCCTTGTGCTGTTTGCAGAGAAAAGCTTGCGCTTAACTGATTGTTAATCTCATTGACGATAGAAGACATTGCAGACGAGATCATGGTTGCACTTGCTTCATTGATTGTATAATCAATACTTGTTCCTTCACCGCTTTGAGCCATTTCAGAAAATTGCTCTGGAATATGAATAACTAGAGCAAGCTTGTTGTGTTCCAGCTTATCTAGCGCTTCCTCATTGGTTATGTCGGTAAAGATTTTCTTGAAAGGTAAGCTTTCAGTTAATTGGCTTGCAATCTGCTCGCCTGCTTGCCCTTGGTCATCATTTACAATGGCAATTTTGAGATCATCCATATTTCCTGGCAGTGCCGTATATCCAGGTAAAAAGATTCCTAGCATGGCAACAGCATAGAAAACTCCCATAAAGATTGAGGCAATCGCGCCTCTTGTTTTTAAGAACGCTGAAAATTTCATCCGTATGCTCCTTCTCCTATCTTAGTTAACTTCTCTTTATACTCTAATTTGAGTACTTTATTTATACCATTTTAAGTGATTTTTTATTGAAAATAAAGAAAAAACATCAGCATTTGTTTCATCATCGCTTTAAATGTGTCGATTTTGTTGCAAGCAACAGCACTTCGCTTTTCCATTTTATTACTGATATGTCGTCACATTACTAGAAATAATTACATTAATTCCATTACAGTTAACTCAATAATTCGTTATAATATTAGTAGTTATATAAAAAGGAGCATTCTATGAATATTATTTTCGTTCAAAATCTTGATCATTCGCCATATAGTAATGATATTTGGAATTTACTTGTTAGCTATGACTTAAGCTTTATTCCACCTCTATCAGCAAGAGAAAATCCTTATCAAAGTGATCTTGCTCTTAATGGAGACAACGCTCAGACTACAAAGCCTTACAAATACTTTGAAAATCTTAAGGAACAGCTCTTCTATATTGCAGTAGATGAGCAAAATAAGGCGATCGGCTTTATGTCCTTCCGAATGCATTATGTATGTGCTGATCTTGAAGATGGGATCGATACGCTGTACATTTCGACCATTATTGTAGATGAGCAGCATCGTGGAAAAGGCATTACGAATTCTTTCTATGATGAAATCGAGGAGCTTGCAGCGAGTGAGCAAAGATCTGTGACAACTCGCACATGGTCTACGAACAATAGTCATATTCATGTATTGAAAAAACGAGGATATACAAATGTGCATATTATTGAAAACGGGCGTGGTCCACAGATTGACACCGTCTATTTCCGCAAAATGATTTAAGGAGCAATCAACTCACAATGGAACGAAAACTTTCACTTTGGCAAAAAATCGTCGCTTATAAGCTTAACAACAACGTCTATGTGCTAGTGCTGTTATTTGTCAGTGTAATTCTATCTTTTCTTATCTATGCTTCACCTTTAGCGTCATACAAATTCGTTCCTGAAATCTCTATAGCGATCGCTACCTCGCTGCTAGCAACCATCTTTTCTATTGTTGCAGATATGTATGTTAAATTTAGAACTTACGAAAATGATCAGCTGCTAGAAGGCATTCATGAATTTGGTATCGGAGACCTGCACTTTAATAAGCAGCAACTACTGGAAAACTTACTATCGTCCTGCGATAAGGAGGTTTGGGTATCTGGCTACCGGCTAATTTTAACTACTAAAATTAGCTCCAGTCTTGCTCAAGCGCTTAAGCAAGGAGCAAAGATGAAGATCTTAATTTCTCCGCCTTGGAAGGAAGGCTTTAGAATTGTATATGGGGAGCATGAGAAGGTTATTGATAACTACTGTCATGTTCTCAATGCTATCGCTAAAGCAGCAAAAGATTTGAACGTGTCTGCTGAGAGTATTTGTGAGGTACGGTTTACGAATAAGCCGCTGTTTAACGATACGTATAAAGTCGACATGCATCTTATTACGGGCTCATTTCTGCATAATAAGGACGAGGAGCATAAACACATTACTGCGAATGATTTTTTTACATATAGCTTAATTCGCAAAAGTAGACTTTATCATTTGATTGAAAATGAGTATTTAACCTTGTGGAATGAGGCTGACCAGCAGCTGCAATGGGAGAAATACGTGCACATAGCAGAACAGATTAGAGTAAGCGATCTACGAGAAAGTGAAAAAATCCAGCTAATGCTTCATGCCTGCAACAGTGCGAATGACGTTAGTGAGCAGAAACGTGATAGTAGCGATGAGAAGGTTATTGTTGCGCTATAATTTATTGTTGATCGAATAGAATAGCAAACCGCCTGATACTTTAGCTTCACGATCGAGATGAACGATTGGTAAGCAGTAAGCATGGGCGGTTTTTATTGACTTAAATAACTAGACCTTATCAAATTTTATGATAGAATTGAAATATTATCCAATTTATCTAGATGATAAGGGAGGTCGAATGTTTATGATAAGACTTTAGGAGTAAGCTATTATAGACCCGTAGGCGGTACGATAGAATTCGGGGAGAATTCGATAAAAAACGATCCAACTAAAATGTTAGTGCCGAGCGGACTGATGGACATATTAACTGGTGAGCCATATCTAGGAATAAATAATGTTATTCATTATAGCTCATTATGAGCTCGTATTCTGTCAGTTGATCTACGTTATCTATCAGTGGGAAGAGTTGATGGTATAGTGGGTGATGTGCACAGAGGTACATCCTCCAACCAAAAAGCCAAGCTAGAGTTTGCAAGCCACAAATATTAGGATCATTCCTAAACTTGTTAGCTCGTTCTATCTAGCTTGGCTTTTTTATAGAAATTAGCTATCCAGCTAATTTTGTTACTTTGCAAAGGTATGGTTGCCAATCGTCGTGGTTACTGGACGACTATGAACCCATGCATTGTCTGTCTTTTTCGGATTGTAAAAGACAACTGCTCCTAAACTAGGATCAGACCCGTTAATTGCCTCTTGCACCGCCTTCTTCGTATCTTCGGTAGGCTTCACGTTATAGATCCGTTTATCAAGTACTGGTGAATATTGATAGTACGCTTTGCCATTAATATATTCGACTTGAAAAATTGTATCCTTGATCGAATCTGGCCAATCGTCACTTGCAACACGATTTAAGATTGAGGCAGCAACTGCGACCTTACCCTTGTAACTTTCTCCTCCAGCTTCTGCCTCAGTAATTTGATAAAGCCAATGCAGCTCTTCCTCGGTCGGTTGTCCCTTGGAGCTACTAAGTAGCTTTTGAGCAGGCTGCGATAACGCGACAACCTGATTTCCAGAAGTGGAGATTACCGCTGCACGCAGCTTAGCATCATATTGCACATTCATGCCAAGCTTTTTCGCTGTATACCCAAGTGGCACATAGCTAACCCCATTAATTAATGTCGTGCGAGTATCTAAATGTTCTCTAATCCATTGCTGCTCATTTGTACGATGATAATCGGTATGTAGCTTCCCTACAGGAAAACTTATTTCGATTGATCCGTTGTTTAGCACTGCTGAGCGATAGCTCGAGCTCCAAGAGACTGTAACATTAAATTTGCGAAAAAAAGAAGCCGGTACTAATTGATATCCATTTTGATTAATAACTGTTGTTGTCGTTGGTTGATTGTTAATATAAACTTTTGCACTGCTAGCTGTTTGAGCAGAAACCGTGAAATTTGGAACAGTCAATCCAATTGCTAGCATAAGCACGGTCAATATTTTTGATCGTCTTTTCACCATCAATTACCTCCTGTCTGTCTTGCCTCATTATACTAGAATCTGATAGCAGGAAACGGTGGTAAAATAAGGTTAATGAGAGTTGAAAATCAGCGCATTTTTTGCAAACCTACGTCAATACAGCATTTCTCTAGCATTACTAGACTCTATTTATGATAATGATGAGAAGTTTCTAATTGATTTTGAAGCGTTCAATTAGTCGCTGTAGCTCTAATGACATATCTCCAAGCTGAACGGCAGCGGCAGAAACCTCCTCCATAGAAGCTGTCTGCTCCTCAATTTCCGTATTAACAACCTGTGCACGGTTCGAAGCCTCATGCGTAACCGTTGAAATTTGCTCCATTACATGAACCATCTGATCCGTATTCGCGTGAACCTCCTGGACAATAGCGGAAATTTCCTGACTTTGTGCAGATAGCTGACCAACGGCACCTACAATTTGCTTGAATACGACGCCAGAATCATTGACATAGCTTATTCCTTGCTGGGCAACGGCTGCACCTTGCTTCATCGACGTTACGGCGTGCTTCGCTTCCTGCTGTACCATTTCTATAAGTGTGCGGATTTCCTCAGCAGAGGTAAGCGATTGGTCCGCTAGCTTTTTAACCTCCTGAGCTACAACACTGAAGCCCGCACCATGCTCTCCTGCACGTGCCGCTTCGATTGATGCATTAAGTGCTAATAAATGTGTCTGGTTAGCAATTTCAGAGATGATTGTAATAATACTATTGATTTGCATTGTTTTCGCATTGAGTTGCTCGATCACATCGGACGCTTGATTTACTGTTTCATCGATTACCTTCATCTGATGAATGGTATCCTCAACGATTTTCTGTCCTGCGTTTGCCTCTTCATTTACAGCTATCGCAAAATCCGTCATATCCTGAATAACCGTTGCTGTTTGCTGCATCCCAACAGCAATTTCATTCGTTGCTGTTGTCGCTACATCTAGGCTTGATTGCTGCAGCTCTGCACCAGCAGCCACTTGATGAATTTCCTCACTAATTTGCTCAGCTGCTTTTGTAGTTTGCTCAGTGCTTTGTACAAGCTGCTGAGAAGCTTGTGATACGTGCTGAGAAGTATCAGACACCTTAGCAATAACCTCTTTAAGCTGATGCAGCATTTGTCGGACTGAGCCTAAAAGCTGTCCGATTTCGTCCTTAACCTGCTTGTCAGGCAGTTCTGCTGTAAGATCACCTTTGGCAACAGCCTCTAAAACTTGAGCTGCTTTTTTAAGTCGTGCAATCATTGAACGAGTAAATAGATAAATTAAAACGAAAGCTAAAAGTAAGATAACAAGTGCTTGCACTAGTATTTCTATGTAAATCTCATTTTTCAATATTTGAATACGCTCACTGGCATCAGGTGCTCCAACATACAATATGCCGACTATCTCACCAGCTTCACTCTTTAACGGCATATAAGCAGCCTGATAGCTATTTCCCACTACATTCGCCGTACCAAAAAAAGTTTCTCCCTCTACCAAAACCCTCTGTGCCACTTCTTCAGAAATCTTTGTTCCAACTGCACGTTCGCCATCCTCTGTCTTAACATTGGTAGCGACACGCGTATCCCCCATAAAAAGTGTAACCGTATCTCCATTGGTTAGTTGACCGATTTCATCAATAATGTCGTAATTGTCATTAATAAGTGTCGTTCCTTTATACAATTGATTATCAGCGATGCTCCAGCTACCTGGGAATTGTAGATCAAGAATTTGCAAGCTTGTCTGCAAATCAGACTTCGCTTTTTCTAGCGCTTCGTTTTCAATTACATTGGTAACTACCTTCAACTGCTGATAGCTAAGCATTGAAAATGAGCTTATTAATATAATAATGAACATCAAGAATAACTTAGCCCTTATCGTTTGAAATAATTTCTTGATCATGATCATGTATTCAAATCTCCTTTACATTAGATGATTGCAGAATTTAGCTAAGATGAGCTTGCTAGGAGCTGTTAACATAAATTTAACATTTCTAGCGAAATAAAATTGTGAAAAATATCACATTTCAGCTGAATTGTTTAACAATTTTATCAAATAATTACGTACAACTTATTTGACCAATGATCTTTATCACACACGTTACAATTAAATAAATCGAGTAGGCCTATGCACTTGTGCATAGGCCTCTCACAGATCTGGACATCAGACTGTCTAACAATTGATTGCTAGGCATGCTTTAAAACATGGATTTATGCAACTTTACTTAAATAAACGTAGTGCGTATTAGATTTCGAACGAGCTAGGTCTCTGAAGAGACGTACGAGCTCCTTCACGCCTTTTATTTTGATCATCCTCTTGAAATTATAGGCAAGGCAAATTAGATTGGTCTCAGTGCCTACTGATGCCAATCCTCGTGTTAAAAAGTATGTATATCCCCAGTGACGTTTCATTGTCCCGAAAGGGTGCTCAACGATTGCTGCTCTTTGCTTATAAGTCTTACTTTGGCTACGTGTATTTTCAGCAATCTTTTCGATCACTTCTTCGTCATTAAGCCTAGTTACCGATCTTCCGCCTTTGGCCGAAGTACAGGACTCTTTTTGACCACAAATATCGAAGGTTTCACAAGTGTAACGCTTATAATCTTTTCCATCTTGCTTTCCATTCCATTTGAATGGTAATTCATAACCCAACGGGCAAATATATTTATCGCTTACGGCATCATATTCAAAGTTCTCTTTATCAAATCCGCTTGCTACTTTGTTTTTCTTACCCTTCTGGGGCTTAATTAAGAGCTTGGTGCTTTCGTCGACAACGTCAATCATTTCAAGGTAGTTATAATATCCTGTATCGGCCAGAATTGTAGTTTTTTGATCAAGGAAAACTTGCTTTGTTTTCTTCGCCATATTAGACAGCTGCCCTTGATCGTTGACATCATTGACCGTATCGCAGTCTACAATCAATTTATATTTACTATCCACTGCAGTTTGAACATTGAAACAAACTTCATGCTTCCCGTTGTTTTTCATTGATTTGGCATCTGGATCAGTAATACAAAGCTGGTTTTCGCCTGTTTCTTTGAGTTCTTCTTTCATTATCTGCAGCTCGTACATTCTCTCTTGATAGACCGCTAACTTTTCCGTGATTTCCTGCTTTTTAAGGCGATTGTCCTCGGTTAAAAAATCTCGCAAATAGGTATCGATTTTTTCATCGATATACTCTAGCTTTTTACTGATAATGTTGGCATTAAAGTGTTTCTTTTTGTTACTACTTAGGTAGCTGAAAAATAAATTGACTCTGTTCTTGAAGTTTTAAAGGAATTCGTTGCCTAAATGGCGAATTAATCCTTATCAAAGACTTTGAGATGAGGAGTGAAACGTCATGAAGGTGTCAGCAAATGAAGTGAACAGAATGTCTAAAGGCGACCCAGAAATCGCAGACCTCTTCCATGGATTGTTCGCAGTCATCTCTAAGCAATCGGAACACATTGAAAATCTAACGGAACGAATTGAAAAGCAAAGTATCATAATGAATGAACAGGCAAAGAAAATCAATGAGCAGGCACAACGAATAGATGCGCAAGCTAAGCAAATTGAGGCTCAGGCCAAGCAAATCGATACACAGGCTAAGCATATTGTGAAATTAGAAAAACAAGTTCACGAACTTGAGCGTCAGCTCAAACAGAACAGTAATAATAGTAGCAAGCCACCATCTAGTGATGGTCTTCGTAAACCGACGAATCTACGCACATCTGGCGGCAAGAAGGGTGCACCAAAAGGACATCATGGTACGACGTTGTACTCTTCTGATCAACCCGATGAAATCATTGTTCATGCCTTAACCACCTGTTCAAGATGCTCTGCTTCCCTTGAAGTCACGGAAAGCTTGACGTATGAGAGACGTCAGGAATTCGACCTGCCTTCTCCAAAGATGTGGGTAACGGAGCACCGTGTGCTAAAGCAATGCTGTTCAACCTGCGGATACCATCAGCGTGCTCATTTTCCTGAGCACATCAAAGCGCCTACCCAATACGGAACGGGGTTCGCAGCTTGGACGGCTTACTTTCATACGTATCAAATGCTTCCCTTGGATCGGATCTCCAAGATGTTTGCGGAATTAACAGGCTATCGTCCGAGCGAAGCTACGCTCCTTTCTTCCTTGCAAACCTTGCATCATACGTTAGCTGAAGCAGAAGATACGATTCGCACAGCCCTACATCAACAGCCTGTTGTCCATGCGGATGAAACAGGTTGTCGTATCGAAGATAAAACCGAGTGGATGCATGTGGTCTCCAATACAAAATGGACGTTACTAGGTGTGCACCCGAATCGTGGCAGCAAAGGCATGGACGCCCTAGGTTTTCTTTCCTCGTATACAGGCGCCGTCGTTCATGACTGCCTGCCTGCGTACTTTAAGAACCACTATTCGTTCAGCCATGTGCTATGCAACGCTCATTTACTACGCGAGTGTCAAGGGATTATGGAACATGACGGACACCAATGGGCGCAGCATATGAAGGAGCTGTTACAAGAAAGCTGGGCACTTGTTAAGCGTTATGCCCAAGATCAACAACCATTGCCTGAAGATGTGATTAAGGAGATCCAGGCATGGTATGATGAA
>Ga0180216_1000509_pt1 | contig 41167 bp, 34 predicted proteins | sample eDN3rd37CBELigMG_FD_128879 | JGI IMG/M metagenome (GOLD analysis project Ga0180216, IMG submission 128879) | Enriched Miracle-Growth compost microbial communities from Emeryville, California, USA - eDNA 3rd pass 37_C BE-Lig MG (version 2)... ...
GACTCCCCAGGGGAGCGCCAGCCGTCGGGACGCGTTGACATTGTCTATCATGCGCGATGGCCAGGATAGCAAGACCCCTGAGCATTTTCGGCGCACCGGGCCGGGCAGAGGGCCTGGTCAGATCAGACTAGCCAGGCCAGACCGGCCAGATCAGATCGGGGGTCAGGTTCGGGCGGATCAGGCGACGGCGGGCGTGGGCGAAACCGCCTGACGGGCGGTGGCGCCAAAAAAACCGGATAACGCGCGGCGGCGTCATCCGGTGGTCAAGAGGCGGGGTCTGCAAAAATCCGCTCAGAACGGGTGAGCAGGAGGGGTGGTCCAGCGCCGCGCCGGCAGGACCGGCAACGCGGGACCAGGTCCCGTCATGGCGCCCCGGAAGCCAGGGCGCCTGACTGGCGTTAGTGGCGCTTGCCGTGCTTGTGGTGGTCCATGCCATGCGGAACGCTGGCGCGCAGCAGCATGCCGAGGCGGCGCTTCTGGCCATCGTCCAGGGTCTTGTAGAGCGGGTCGACCGCGTCGGCGAGCTTGCGCATTTCGGCGGCGCGCTCGGTGGCCATGTCGGCGCCCATCCGCAGGCGCTCGACGAAATCGCCCTTCTTGCCTTCCTCGCGCGCTTCCTTGCGCTCTTCCTTAAACTTTGCCATCCGCTCTGCGCGGGCCTGGGCGGCGTCACGCAGGCCCTTTTCCACGCCCGGCCACAGCTTTTCCTGGTCGGCGTTGAGCTTGAGGCCAGCCTTGAGGCCAGCGATGCGCGCGTCGGTGAGCGCGGCGCGATCGTCAGCGCTGATGCGCTGGTGTTTGCCTGGGGCGGGCTGGCCAGCCTTGGCGCCGTCAGCCTGCTGGGCGAAAGCCGCGCCAGAGGCGGCCAGAGCGGCGCTGAGGGTAAGGGCGGCGAAAACTTTATTCATGTTCATCAGTCCTCCAGAACAGATGTAAGGAATGTGGGGCGCCCTTCGGCCGATTTCAAATTAATGATCCGTAATGAAGCGAATTTGATGCGCCGCGCTGGTATTTCTCCCCAGGCGCCATGTCATGATTTGGTCAAATCAGTTAACGTGACTGTAATCTTTACGCTCCCCGCCCGTGTATGTGTCGCGCCCCGACGGATGACGTTACGGCCTGCCGGATTGCGTGGCCGCGCGTGACGCAGGAGCGCGGGGGTCGACAGGTCAGGCGCGATGCCGTAACCGCGACATATATAAACGTATAATATGGTGGGAGAGGAGACAGGCATGCGCGAAAGCATTCGGGACAAGTTCGTCGTTTGCGGCATTGATGAGTTGCCAGACCAGCGGGCGCGATCGGTCACCCATGTGCTGTCGATTCTCGATCCCGACCGGGAGGAGCCGGAGGCCTTCGGGGATTATGGCGATCACCGCCGCCTGACCCTGCGCTTCCACGACATTATCGCGCCGACCGCCGGCATGATCCTGCCCGAGCGCAAGGACGTGATCCGTCTGCTGGAGTTCGGGGAAACCATTGATCTCGTGCCGGAGAAGCAGGACCACCTGCTGGTGCACTGCCACATGGGCGTGTCGCGCTCCACCGCCGCCATGGCGACGCTGCTGCTCCAGGACCATCCCGAATCCGATGAGGAAACCATTTTCGCCCGCATCCTGCAGGTGCGGCCGCAGATGTGGCCCAACTCGCGCATGATCGGTTTCGCCGACGACATCCTCGGTCGTCGCGGCCGCTTCAGCGCAGCTTTGCGCAAGCTGTACGGTCACCAGTGCCGGGTGCGCCCGGACATTCCGCAGATGATCCGCATGTATGGCCGCGGCGCCGAAGTGGATTCAGCGGTTCACGCCTGAGGAAGCGGCGGCGGCGCGGGCGCATCGCGGCTGGAGCGGGCCGGCGGCGCCCGCGTTTCGGGACGGGATGCGTCTCGACAACGTCGCGGCGCGCCGTGCGCCGCAAACGCGTCAGTGCGGATTTTCCCCGATCAAACACTTGCTTGACGCGCCCCCTGGCGCTTACTGTCCGCGCCAGCCAACGAACTTGTATAAAATGGAAAACAGCATGCGGTTTACGGGTACCGATTCCTACGTCGCGACGGAGGATCTCAAGGTTGCCGTCAATGCGGCGATCGTTCTGGAGCGTCCGCTTCTGGTGAAGGGCGAACCGGGCACCGGCAAGACCGTGCTGGCGGAGGAAATCGCGCGCGCGCTTGGCGCGCCGCTGCTCACCTGGCACGTCAAGTCGACCACCAAGGCGCAGCAGGGGCTGTATGAATATGACGCCGTCAGCCGTCTGCGCGACAGCCAGCTCGGCGACAGTCGCGTCACCGACATCAAGAACTACATCAAGAAGGGCAAGCTCTGGGAAGCCTTCGAGCATGGCGGCCGCCCCGTCCTGCTGATCGACGAGATCGACAAGGCCGACATCGAGTTCCCGAACGATCTGCTGCTCGAGCTCGACCGCATGGAGTTCCATGTCTACGAGACCGGCGAGACCATCAGGGCCACCCAGCGCCCCGTGGTGATCATCACCTCCAACAACGAAAAGGAACTGCCGGACGCCTTCCTGCGCCGGTGCTTCTTCCACTACATCCGCTTCCCCGACGAAGAGACCATGAAGGCCATCGTCGAGGTGCACTACCCGGGCATCCACCATCGCCTGGTCGAGGAAGCGCTGAAGCTGTTCTTCGACGTGCGCGACGTGCCGGGCCTGAAGAAAAAGCCCTCCACCTCGGAACTGCTCGACTGGCTCAAGCTGCTGATGGCCGAGGACATTGGCCCCGACGCCCTGCGCGAGCGCGACCCGCGCAAGGCCATTCCGCCGCTGCACGGCGCCCTGCTGAAGAACGAGCAGGACGTGAGCCTGTTCGAGAAGCTGGCCTTCATGGCCCGCCGCGAGCAGCGCTGAGCCGCCAGCCACTCTCCGCCGCCCATCACGAAGCCGCCCGGATCACCCCGGGCGGCTTTTGCATGTTCAGGGCCCTGATGCGGACATTGGCCGGCGGTGTTGCGACGCGGATGCTGCGCGCGCATCGCCTTTGTCGGAGAATGCTGGCGCGCGGCTGGCCCTGGCGGGTTGCGGCGGCGGGCCCCTCCCTGTCTCAGGTGTTCTTCTCGCCATTGTCGAACAGGTGGCCGGCAACTTCGGTGAAGGTGGGCGCCGGCAGGGCGTGGAACGGCATGGGCCGGCAGGCGTCGATGGCGGCGAGGCCGACGCGGGCGGTCAGCATGCCGTTCAGCACGCCTTCGCCAAGCCGGGCCGACACCTTGGCGGCGAGGCCCAGGCCCATGGCCTGTTGCACCAGGCCATCGCCCGCCGCCATGCCGCCGGTGACCGCCAGATGCGCCGCCACATTGCGCGCCAGGCGCAGGAAGCCAAAAAAGCCTGGCCGGCCGCCATAGATCGCCGCCACCCGGCGCACCAGCGTGAACGATGAATACAGCACGAAGCCCACATCGACGATGGCGCGCGGGCTCACCGCCGTCACCAGCGACACCTGCTTCGCCGCCCGCGCCACCGCCTGCCGCGCCCTGCGATCCAGGGGCGTCATCAGTTCGCGCTCGGCGATGGCCAGGCGATCCTGGCCGTCGATAATTGTTTCATCGATGTTGGCGAGGGCGGCGCGCGCCCGCGCCGTGTCGGCGCGCCGCGCATAAAGCGCGTCCAGATCCTTCACCACCGCCCGGGCGTCGCGGTCGCTGTTGGCGGCGTGGGCCTCGCCGGCCGTCTGGCGCAGGCGCTCGATTTTGCGCTCGCGCAGCACGCCCAGGGTTTCCCGGGTCAGCAGGCCGAGCAGCGCGAGGCCCGCCAGCGCCGCCAGCGCGATCGCCGCCCAGGCAAGGCCGGGGTTGATGGCGAACAGCCGTCGCACCAGGGAATCGATCCACAGGCCGATGCCAAAAACCGCCAGGCCGCCCAGGGCTGACAGCAGCATGCCGATCCACGGGGCGCGCCGGCGCCGGGGCGGCTCCGCCGGCGCCAATGGCGCGTCGACGATATCGCCTGGCTCCGCCGCCACGACAACGCGCGCTGGCGGTTGGGGCGCGTGGGCGGCGTCCACCGGCACGGCGGCGACGTCGGCGCTGTCGAGGCGGAAGGCACGGGGTCGGTTGCTCATTGGTGTTTGCCCATTGGCCTGTGGGGTCCTGGCTTACGCCAGGCGGTCGGCGAGCAGGAATTCCAGCGCGCGGTCGAGGCGGATGTGGGGCAGGGCGTGCGCGCGGCCCGCCGCGTCCAGCAACGGCGCCGGCGGCCGGAAGCGCGGAAACCGCAACGACCCCGGCGCGATGGCCCCCTGAAACACCGCCTCGGGCTGCTCGGGAAGCTCACCCGGAAAAATCGCCGCTTCGGTCAGGCCGTCGAACACCTGGCCGTCGATGCTTTCGCCAGCTTCCGGCGTGCCGACGATGGCCGGCAGCTTCACGCCGCCCTCACGCACCATGGCCTCGCGCGTGGCGCGCACCGAGGCCAGGGCCACCGTGCCGACCCGCGCCCCCGCGCCCTCCGTGCGCCGGATGGCGCGGTCCACCAGCAGCCGCAAAATGGCTTCCAGGCGCGCGTGGCCGGACTGGTGCAGATGGTCCGCCTTGGTGGCGGCGAACAGCACCCGATCGATGCGCGGCATGAAAATGCGCGACGCCAGCGTGTTGCGCCCGGCGCGAAACGCAAGCAGCACCCGGTCAATGGCGGTTTCCAGCTCGGCCAGCGCCGCGGGCCCCCGGTCCAGCGCCGCCAACACGTCCACCAGCACCAGCTGCCGGTCCAGCCGGGCGAAGTGCTCGCGGAAAAACGGTCCCACCACCCGGCTCTTGTAGGCCTCGAACCGCCGGTCCATCAGCGCGGCCATCGTGCCGGACGCCGGGGTCACGCCCTTCAGGTCGAGCGGCGCGAAGGTGAGGGCGGGCGAGCCAGCGAGGTCGCCAGGCATCAAAAACCGGCCCGGCGGCGTCGTCGCCACCGCCTCCGGCCCGGCGCGCAGCGCGGCCAGATAGGTCTTGAAGGCGTCGGCCACGCGTTCTGCCAGCGCCTCGTCGGCCACGGCGCCGGCGTCTGTTTCCGCCAGCGCCGCCAGCCATGGGCCAGCGATCGCCGCCCGGTCTGGCCGGCGCGCGGCGGCGATGGTTTCGCGCGCCCAGTCGGCGTAGCTTTCCTCGAGCAGGGCAAGATCAGTCAGCCACTCGCCGGGATAATCCACCACGTCCAGGTTGAGCGTCGCCGGCCCCTTGCGCCAGCCGCTGGCGCGCTCATAGTCGATGGCGATGCGCAACTCGGCGATGCGGTTGGTCGATCGCGGCCAGTTGCGCTCCGGCCCCGTCAACGCTTCCAGATAAGTCTCATAGGGAAAGCGCGGCACGTCGTCGTCCGGCTGGTGCGCCAGCCGCGCCCGGCGGATGCGCCCTTCGGCGGCGGCGCGGAACACCGGCATCGGCGTCACCTCCAGCAGGTGATGCACCATGGCGGTGGTGAAAACCGTCTTGCCGGAGCGGGAGAGGCCGGTGACGCCCAGCCGGACGCCCGGCTGCACGGCGCTGAGAGCGAAATCCGCGGCGTTGCGGATCGCGTCATAGGTCTGCGTGAAAACCGTTCCGCTCAAATGCAACGCTCCTGGAGGCGCAGGCCCGGCCTGGAAAGGGCGCGCGCGTCAGATCAGACAATGAAAGGCCGGCCCGAAGGCCGGACTGGACGATCCGGGCGCGGGACGGAAGGCGCAGCCGCCGCCACGATATTGCAGCATATGGGAAGCCGCCTGACTTTCGCCAGTCATTGGCGATGGCGGCGCTCCGGCGCAGACTGGTGTTTGTATATGGGGGTGGGAAGAATTGACGATGCTCGAGGCGTTTTTGAGGGTCGGAGATGATCCGGGATGGCTCGGCGCTAACGCTTTTCCTGGTTTTGGTAACCCTGGCCCCCCTGCGGCGGCGGGACGGATGCTTGTCGGCAGCGACTGGGCGGCCTTCCACGAACAGGTGGGCGGCGGTCAGCTTATGCTGACGGCGCATGGGGCGCCCCGGTCCGCGACGTCGGATGCGTATGCCCTGATTGAAAATGCACCGCGTGACGACAGCCAGCTTTCGGGGGTGCTCCACGAAGTTCGCGCGCGCCTCGGTCCATTCAATGTGCTGCGGCTGGCTGTATGTCACGGGGGAGAGGGCGGCAGAGCCTCGCTTGCCGGCAGACTCTCGCGGCGGTTGCGCGGCGTGCGTGTCCATGGGTTTAAAGGCAGGGTTCGCGGCCTGGAGCCCACAGCGCTACGGCGCGTTTTGGAGCAGGCGCCCGGGCGCGATGTCGCATTGCCAGGCAGAGCGCTTGCCATGGTCCACGGCGCGGTCATGCGCGTTAGCGAGCCAGGGCAGACGTCATTTTTTCCGCGCGGTCAGGAAGTCGTCTTTCAGGACGGCGCCCAGCTTCCCAACATTCATATGCCTCCCTGGGAGCAACTCCCAGGCCGGATTCGCGGTGCGGGAGGAGAAAGCCGCTACTTCGCCGGAACCATGGACTATTTTCATAAGATCGCGGATGAGGGGCTTCGTGAGGTGGTGGCTGTCGGGATGGTTTGAGATCAACCCGGGCCGGCTGTCTCAATCCTCGTTGTCCTCCGCCATGCCTTCCAGGACGCGGGGGGTGATGAAGCGGTCAAGCCGGCCGCTGCGCGGCGTTACCTCCGCCCATGAGCCGACATTGAAGTCGATCACCGCCAGGCCGCCGGTGGGGTATTTTTGTGAAAGGCGGGCGAAGGCGTAGCGGTCGCCATGGCTGACCAGCATGTGCGCCAGCTCCTCGAAGCCGGGATTGTGACCCACCAGCAACAGCGAATGGGCCGGACGATTGTCCTGGACCGCGTGCTCGTCCTGGATCACGTGGAGAAGGTCCTCCACCTTGGCTTCGTAGATGCGTGGCTCATAAACCACGGGAATGGTTTCGCCGGGAAAGGCCTTGCCCAGCGCGGCGTTAACGAGGTCCCAGGTCTGGCGGGTCCGGGTCGCCGGAGAAACGATGGCAAGGTCTGGCAGCAGGTTCTCCTGCGCCAGATAGGCGCCCATCAGCGGCGCGGCCTTGCGTCCCCGCTCCGCCAGCGGCCGGTCCTGGTCCTGGACGTCCCTGGGCCAGGCGGCTTTTGCGTGACGCAACAACATCAGGCGCAACATCTCAATTCCCCTGTCGCTGTCTGTCCTGGACATGCGTCGCCGTCTGTTGCTCCCTTGCGGTCGCCGGCGGACAGCCATTCCATCGCAGCATCGCTTATATCTGTGTTTAAAGCATGCGCGGGAAAGTGAAAATGTCCGGTCCCGGCCTCCGCTGTCGGGACGACGGAACCGATTGGCGCGCGCCGCCGCCGTCTTCGGCGAAAGTCGCGGGAAAATCGCCCCTGGCGGCGCGCGGTGAGGCTTGCCCAAACGGGCGTTCGCCATCATGAATACGCCACCTGTTTCTGCATCGGGAGGAAATCCACAATGAGAAGTTATCGCCTGGCCGAATTTGGAGCTCCTCTCGAGACGGTGGATCTCGAAACGCCGACTCCCGAGGGCAAGCAGGTTCTGTTGCGGGTGAAGGCTTCCGGCGTCTGCCACAGCGACATTCACATCTGGGAAGGCAGCTACGATCTCGGTGGCGGCCGCAAGATGCAGATGCGGGGCATCCCCCTGCCGTTGACCATGGGCCATGAGACGGTGGGCGAAGTGGTCGCCGTTGGTCCCGAGGCCGAAGGTGTGAAGGTTGGCGAAACGCGCCTGGTGTTCCCGTGGATTGGCTGCGGGCATTGCAGCATTTGCGCCGCCGGCGACGAGCACCTCTGCAACCGGCCGAAGGCGCTCGGCGTCACCTGCGACGGCGGTTACGCCGACCACATTTTGGTTTCCGATCCCAAATATCTGCTCGACATCACCGGCATCGCCCCTGACGTCGCGGCCCCGTACGCCTGCTCGGGCCTCACCACCTACAGCGCCCTGAACAAGTTCAGCGACTTCCTGTCGACCGACCCCATCCTGATTCTGGGCGCCGGCGGTCTTGGCCTGATGGCCCTGACCCTGCTGAAGGCCATGAACGCCAAAGGGGCCGTGGTGGTCGACATCGACCCGGCCAAGCGCGAGGCGGCCGTGGCCGCCGGCGCCATCGCCGCCATCGACCCCACCGCGCCAGACGCCGTGAAGCAGATCATGGCCGCGGCTGGCGGCGGCGTGCGCGGCGCGCTTGACCTGGTTGGCAACACCGCCACCACGTCGCTGGGCTTCGATGCGCTGGGCAAGGGCGGCAAGCTGGTCATCGTCGGCCTGTTCGGCGGTCAGGCCAACTGGTCGCTGCCCATGTTCCCGATCAAGGCGGCCACCGTGCAGGGCTCGTTCGTCGGCAGCCTCGTCGAGCTGCATGAGCTGATTGAGCTGGTGAAGGCCGGCAAGGTTCCCGCCGTGCCGCTGATCCACCGGCCGCTGAAGGACGTGGCCGCGACGCTTGAGGACCTGCGCCTCGGCCGTATCGTTGGCCGCGCCGTGCTGACCCCCTGAGGGAAGCCGCGCGGCCGCCGGCCCCGGGCCGGCGGCCGCGCGGGATCACGCCGTGGGCGCAGGCGGGGAGCAGGGGCGGGCGACCTGTCGCTGGAACCGTTCCAGACATTGTGAATGGGCCAGGGTTGCCTGTATCATCTGATTCGTCGTCCGGCTGTCATGCTGGACGGCGGTTCCCTGTTTTCCCGAGCCGGCTGGCGAGGCTTCGCGGCGTGAGCCGCCGGCATCTCCAGACAGGATGTGGCTACATGTTGAACATGAACAGTCGCACACTGGTCGTCGCCGGATGGGCCATCCTAGCCGGCGCGCCCGCCATGGCCGGTGGCCCGGGGATGACCGGTGGCCCGGGAATGGCTGGCGGCGCAATGGGCCGGTCGCAACCGGCGGCCGAGCGCCCGGCGACGGGCGCCCAGGCATTGCCAGCGCAAGCCTTGCCAGCACAAGCCTTGCCTGCCCAGCCCTTGCCAGCCCAGACCCGATCAACTCAGGCCCGGTCAGCTGAAACCGATGACATGCAGGCGCTGATTGCGGCGACGCGGGAGATGGCCAGGTCCACCGGCGCCGCGGCGGACAGCATCGGCATGGACCCGGACCGGCTCAGCGGCATCCTGATGCGGCTGGACCGGATCGAGGCCCGCGTCAAACGGCTGGACCACCCCGCCAGCCATCCATCTCCGGATGCGACAGCGGGATGGCGCTAAAGTTTTTTCCGGGGGCCGCCAGTTAAGCTCTTTTGAAGAAACGGCCGATTATTCCGGGCCAGTGGACATGTGTCGCCGCGCGCGACGCGCCAGCATGGAATAACCTGCGCCCTACGGGCCCTGGCGAACATGCGGCGGCGTGATTGCGGCCTTGGCCCGACCAGGTGATGCCGGCGCATATCGGCGTTGGCATGAGAAACCGGATTTCGCGCCAGACGCGCGGGCCCCGGACGGCAGGCCGCAGATCGGGAAAAGGCGCCCGCGTCTGGCCGCCGGCGGGGTCTGATCGGCGTTGCGGTAAACCCGCGCGCGACGATGCATTTCCTGGCGGAAGGGGCGCCGGTTTGCGCGGCGCGCTATGGCGCCAAAGGCGGGGCGGCATTCTGTTGTGTTTGACGGAATGCGCTCCAGGTTTGTGGTGGGGGGGCGGCTTTCACGTTGCGGCGCGATCGTTCCCACGCATGCGCCGGCGTGGTCCGGCGCTCGGGGATCCGTACGGAATGCTGTTTAATTCGTTCATTTTCCTGCTGCTGTTTCTACCATTCTCCTTGCTTGTTCACTGGCTCGCCGAACGCTTCCGCCCGGAATGGCGCCTGCCGCTGCTGCTGTTGCTGTCGTTCGCTTTCTACAGTTACTGGGACTGGCGCTTTGCGCCGCTGCTGGTGGCGTCCATCGGGCTTAACTGGATGCTGGCGCGCATCTTTTGCCAGGCGCGCCTCGGCTGGCTGATTACCCTTGCGATCTGCGTCAACCTGCTGGTGCTCGGCGTGTTCAAATACGCCGGTTTCTTCGCCAGCTTCATTCCTGGCCTGACGATGAAGGGCGTCGATGTTTTCGGTTCCGGCGACGCCTTGCCCCTCGGCATCTCCTTCTTCACCTTCCATCACGTCATGTATCTGGTGGACCTGCGCGCTGGCCGCGCGCCCCAGGTCGGCCTGGTGAAATACGGCCTCTACATCGCCTTCTTTCCGCAGGTGCTGGCCGGCCCGCTGGTGCGCTGGAGCGAAATCCTGCACCAGTTCGACGAACGCCCCTATGGGCGCTCCGACGCGGCGGAGCGTTTCGCGCGCGGGCTGCTGCTCTTGTGCGCCGGTCTCGCCAAAAAGGTGCTGATTGGCGACCCACTGGCGGCGTATGTGAATCCGGTTTTCCAGGAAGCGGCCACCGGCGCGACCATCACGCTTGTCCAGGGCTGGCAGGCCACGCTGGCTTTCACGTTCCAGATCTATTTCGATTTCTCCGGTTACACCGACATGGCGCTGGGCATTGCGCTGCTGTTCGGCGTCGTGCTGCCGCAGAACTTCGAGGCGCCTTACCGCTCGCTGTCTTTGCAGGATTTCTGGCGGCGCTGGCACATGACCCTGTCGCGGTTCCTGCGCGACTATCTCTACATTCCCCTTGGCGGCAACCGTCACGGCCTGCCGCTGCAACTGTGCGCGCTGTTCATCACCATGGCGCTCGGCGGCCTGTGGCATGGCGCCGGCATGACCTTCGTGGCGTGGGGCGCGGCCCATGGCCTGGCGCTGGGCGTCGGCCTGCTGTGGCGCAGGGCTGGCCTGCCCATGCCGGCGGCGCTGGGCTGGGCGCTGACCTTCCTGTTCGTGGTTTTCACCTGGGTGCTGTTCCGGGCCGGGAGTTTTGAGGCGGCGCTGCGTATCTATGAGGGTATGCTGGGGCTGACCTCGATTGGCGCCGGTCTGAAATGGCGCGCCATCGCCATCGCCGCCGCCGTTGCGCTGATCGGTCCGACCGCCTGGGCCGCCGTGCACAAGGCGCCTCCGTCGCGTGTGCTCGCCATCCTCGCGGCAGTCGCCTTCACGCTTATCCTGTTCAAGATCGGCGACGATGCGAACTATGAGTTCATCTACTTCCAGTTCTGACCCCGCGGCGCCCCCGGCGACGGCCGGGGCGTCCGCGCGCTGGCGCCGGTTCTCGATGATGTTCAGCGTCGCCGCGGCCACGTCGCTGGTCACGCTCGCCGGCGGTCTGGTCCTGCTGGACCCCTATGACACGGGCCGGCTGACTCCCCTGGGCCCAAAGGGCATGGCCGAAGGACCGTCCTGGCAGGTCAACGCCAGCCGCGCCCGCGACCCGCGGTTCGATTCGGCGATCATCGGCAATTCGCGCGCCCAGATGCTGGAGCCGGCGATCCTGGATGAAGCGACCGGAAGCCGCTTCGTCAATCTGAGCATCCAGGGCGCCGGGCCGTCTGAGCTGCAGCTGGTTCTCGGCGCGTTTTTGCGCCATCACGCGGAGCCCCGGGCGATCGTCATTGGTATTGACGAATGGTGGTGTCGCCCGGAGCAGAAGCGCGGTGACAAATTTCCACACTGGCTCTATGCCCCCGGCGCCGTCGCATATCTGCGGGGCCTCATGCGCTTTCAGACGCTGGAGCATATGCCGCGCCGCTTCGCTGTTTTGCGCGGTCGCGCCGCGATGGCCCGCCCGGACGGCTATTGGGACTACACCTCCCTGTATCTCGGCATGACTGGCGCGGAAGCGGCGCAGCGGCGCATGCGTGATGGTGAGCGTCGCGGCCAGAGCGACAACCCCAAAAATGCCTTCCCTGCCGTCGCCATCCTGAAAGACATGCTGGACGCCCTGCCGGACAGCACGCAGATTGCGGTGGTGTGGCCGCCGACCCATACGAGTTATCAGCCGTCGCCAGGTTCCGGAGCGGAGGCGACCTTGCGACAATGCCAGGCGGCGTTGCGCGATCTGGTCGCCGCGCGCCCTGGGGCAAGGCTGGTGGACTGGAGCGGAGATCGGGACTTCAATCGCGACGCCGCCAATTTCCACGACGAAACCCATTACCGGAAGATCCTTGCCGACAGGCTCAGCGCGGACGTGGCGGATGGGTTGACGGGAAGGGCGGCGGCGGCCAACTGAGCCGGCGCGCCGCCGTCCTTGCGGCGGTCGCGAGCATGCTCATTGTTCAAGATCGGCGATGATGCGAACCATGCGTTCATCTACTCCCAGTTCTGTCGGCGCAACGCCGTCGCGCGACGCACGCCGCTGGCGGCGGTTTGCGTGGACGTTCGCCCTCGCCCTCGCCGTGTTGCTGGCCGGGTTGACTGGCGGCCTTGTGCTGCTGGACCCCTATGACACCGGGCGCTTCACCCTGTTGTCAGCGCGCGGCGTGGCGGAAGGGCCGCCGTGGCAGGTCAACGCCAGCCGCGCCCGTGACCAGCGTTTCGACTCGGTGGTTGTCGGCAACTCACGCATGCAGATGCTTGAGCCGGAGCGCCTCGACAGGCTGACGGGCCGACGTTTCGTCAACCTCAGCGTGCTGCGGTCTGGTCCGCTTGAGGAGCAGCCGGTGTTTGAGACGTTTCTTCGCCATCACCGCGCGCCGCGCGCGGCGGTCATTGGCGTGGATGAACTGTGGTGCCGGCCGCAGCAGAAACGGGGCAGCCAGTTTCCCTACTGGCTTTATTCCGCCAGCAACCAGGAATATCTGCATGGTCTCGTCCGCTATCAGGCGGTGGAGCAGATGATGCGCCGTCTGTCGGCGCTTTATGGCGGCGCGGAGATGGCGCGGCCCGATGGTTATTGGGATTATACAACGGTTTATCTTGGCAAGACCGGCGCGCAGGCGAAACAGGACGCCATGAAGTCCAGCGCGAGCCGCCCCGTGGACACTGATAATCCCGACAGGGTTTTTCCGGCGATGACCATCCTGGGCGACATGCTCGCCGCCCTGCCGGCCTCGACCCAGACCGTGCTGGCCTGGCCGCCGACCCATATCAACTTTCAGCCGCAGCCCCATTCCCTCGCGGAAGCTGTGCTGAACCAGTGCAAGGCGCAGATCCGCGACATCGCCAGCCGCCATCCCAACGTGACGTTTCTGGACTGGGGCGGCGACCGGCCCGCCAATCGCGATCCCGCCAATTTTCACGATGAAATCCATTTCCGTAAAAACCTGGCGGGACAGTTCGCCGATGCTATCGGCGCCGTACTGGCGGCAAAGCTGACGCGGTGATCCCCAGGATGCCGGCGGTCGGCCTGTCTCGCCGCCGTCGCGTCAGCGGGGCCGCCAGGGAAGCGATTCGGACGATTGCGGGCAAAATTTGCCCGCCGCCCGCCGGCTGGACCGCAGGTCAGGGCGGTCGCTGGCTTTTGCTAAAACCGAATACGCTCAACGGGAACGCGCCAGAATGTCATTTGTTATGACGCTTGTGCGAACGGATGCGTTGTCGCGGCGTCACGCAGCGTCTATACAGCCTGCCTGCATGCGCCCAGGGAAGACCGGATTTTTGATCCGGCAACGTGCTCACACGGGCCCAGGAGAGAACAGCGGCTATGGCGAACGTAACGATAAGCGCGGAATACCGGCCATCCGAAAACGAGCCCTTCATGGGGGAGCGCCAAAGAGAGTATTTCCGGCGCAAGCTGCTTGACTGGAAGGACGAGATCCTGAGGGAAAGCCGGGAAACCCTGGCGACGTTGCAAAAAGAAAACGAAAACCATCCCGATGTGGCCGACAGGGCTTCATCCGAAACGGACCGGGCGATCGAGTTGCGGGCGCGTGACCGGCAGCGCAAGCTGATTTCCAAGATTGACGACGCCCTGCAGCGTATCGAAGACGGCACGTATGGCTATTGTGAGGAGACCGGCGAACCGATCTCCCTGAAGCGGCTGGAGGCGCGGCCGATTGCGACCCTGTCGCTTGAAGCGCAGGAGCGGCACGAGCGGAACGAGCGGGTGCACCGGGACGACTGACCGCGTCGCATTGTAGCGCCCAGGCGGCCGCTTGCGGCTTCCGTGCGTCGCGCTGACAGGGCCTGTTGCCTCGCGGACCGGCCAGGCGGCTGAAAAGAGATCAATGAAAAAGGCCGGGTTTTTACCCGGCCTTTTCTTTTGGATCACATGCAATGTCAGGAATGGTTTCAGCTCTTCCGGGGCGGTGAGCGGCCCAGCAGGCGGGCGAACTCGGCCTCGATCGCCTCGGGCGACAGGGGATCAAGCGCCGGCTTGTCATCAGCCTTCTCGCCAGCGGGGCGATCGGCCTTGCCCTGCGCCGCCGGAGCAGCCGGGGCCGGGGCCGGGGAAGTGTTCGCGGTCGCCGCCGGTTTACCCTCTGGCAGGTCAAACGACAGGTCAGGCAGATCGACTTTTGAAACAGGTGTTGAAACCGGGGCGGCGGCCTTTTCGGCAACCGGATCGGGCTGCCCTTGCTTTGGCGTTGCCGGAACATCCGGTTTCGCAGTTTCCGCCGGAGCGGGTTCGCTGGCGGGCGCCGGTCGCGACGAGGTGGGGCGCAAACCGGCGAGGTCAAGGCGAAGGGACGCCAGTGAACTCATGGCGCGCGGCGATGGCGTTTCAGCCGCCGGCGCTGCGGTGGACGGGCTCGCGGCCGGTTGTGGCGCGGCGGGCTTCGCCGGCTGGGAAGCCGACGCCTGCGACGGCGGGTTGCGCAGCGCGTCTTGCAACTGCCGCTCCATGTCGTTCAGCACGCGCGGGTCGACGGTCTGTCGCGCGGGCTGCGCGCTGGCGGCGGCGGGCGCGGCAGCTGGCGTGGCCTCCGTGGGCGCGCCGCCGGAGGACTGGAGAGAGGCCGGCTGGGGCGTCGGCTGGGGCCTGGACGGAGCCGGAGCCTGGGGCGCCGGCTGGAAACGCTGGGGCGCGGCCGGCTGGCCGGGTTGGGTGGATGGCGGGACCGGGCCAAAGCCAGGGCGGCCCGCCGGTTGGGTCTGGGCGCGAGCCGCGACCGGGGCCGCTGGTCCGCTGGCCGGCGGGCGCACGCCCGGGGGCGGGTTGAACCCCGGCGCCACGGGGCGAGCTGCCGGCGCCACGGGGCGAGCTGCCGGCGGCCTGGCCGGCGCGGGCGTCGGCGCGCCAGCCGGTCGCTGACCCGCCGGTTGGGCGACGGCGGGCGCCGGGCGCTGCGGTTGGGCGGGCGCGCGCACGTCAGGCGCTGGCGGCGTCGGAGCCTGCGGCGTTGGGACAGGGCGGGCCGCTGCGGCCGGGGTTGCAGTTGGGGCCCCGGTTGTGGTTCCTGGCGCCGGCGCGGACGACGAAGCCAGGGCGGACGTCGGGGCGGCGGCCGGCCGGGCAGGGGCAGGCGCGGCCAAGGGCGGGGTAGCGGGCGGCGTAGCCGGAGCCGCTTCCGGCGCCGGGGCGCCCTGGCGAAGCAGGTGATCGACGCTTGGCAGGCGCGTTTCGCTACGCGGCTCGGGCGCGCGCGGCGGCTGCGGCCGCGCCTCGTCCTGACGCGCTTCGCCGCGACCGGCGTCGGACGGCTCGCTGGATTCCGCAGGGTCAGTGGTGATTGACGGCGCGCTGCGTCGTCCTTCGCCCCGGATAATGGTGCTTTCGATCACAACGTCGGAGGCGCCGCCGATCATCACCAGATGTTCGACATGGTCGCGGCGCACCAGCACCAGCTGGCGCTGGTCATCAAGATCATAGACATCCACAACGCCGAGGCGGGGTTGCCGCGACCGCGGCCCTTGGGCGGCGGCGCGTTTGCGCCCCGACGTAATGCGCCGCAGCACGAAAGCGAGGATCATCACCACCACGAGGATGATGATGAAGGCTAACAGGAATTGCGCGGCGTTTGTCATTTCTGTTCCGGACGTCGGTTATTCGGGCGATTGCTGTCGCAAACCGGCGAACCGTGTGGCGACAACATACGTGAAGCGCAGTTTTTCATGATCAGGGTTAATCGACGGTTGACAGACGGGCAACCAGGATTCGCGTGCAAAGGCAGAAATCGTGAACCTTTCGGCAGGCTTCTTCGCTTAAGGTGAACGCACGGATTAACTTCAGGCGGCGCGCGCCTCACCATCTGTTGCGCTGGCTGCGCATGAATGGCCGCGGGGACGTTGCCATTTCATCCGCGATCCTGCTTCTGGCGGCAGGCGCGGGCGGCGGCAGCCAGATGGCGGCTGGGCCACGCTGCCGCGGCGGAAGCGATTGTCAGGACGTCGATGACCAGTTCACTGTTCCGAACACGCATGGCGCAAACCGCGACGGAGGCGCAGGACGCCAGTGGTCCCAACGCAGCCAGCGAACGGCGGAACGTCTGGCGGGGCCATGGCGTGGCCTTGCCATTGCTGCTTTTTTCCATGGCGTTCATCGCGACGGCTGTCTGGCTGGCGACCCTCGCGCCGGCAGAAGCGCGCGCCCTGGTCACCGGCTTGCTCGCCGTCCTGGCGGTGATTGGCATTTTTGCCCTGTTTGGTTTCGCCGTGGGCTTCTTCCAGCTGGCGCGCGGCGTGTCGCGCCCGACGCGCCTCGCCCGGGCCATCGTCGATGGCTCGCCAGCGGGCCACGCGGTGGCGGACAGCCACGGCGACGTCATCTGGTGCAACGGCGCCTGGCGCGAACTCATCGGCGCGGAGGGCGACCAGCCTGCTTCGCTGGAGCGGGCGTCGCGCCATGCGCCGGAGATCAGCGAGGCCCTGTACCGGCTGGCGCAAACCGCCAGGCTGGGCCGCTCCGCCCATGACGAGCTCCGGTTTCCCGCCGCCGCTTCGGGCGGCGCCAATCGAGAAGCTGGCGCATCCGTTCAGGCTTCCTGGCGGCGGGTGGAAGCCCGCCTGCTCGGCGCTGGCCGCAAGGCGCCCCTGCTGTGGACCGTGACCGACGTCACCGCTGATCGCGACCGGCAGGAGCGGATGTTTCAGGAACTTCAGCACGCCATCGATTTTCTCGATCAGGCGCCGGCCGGTTTCCTGTCCATCGAAGGCGACGGCGACATCGGGTACATGAACGCGACGCTCGCCGGCTGGCTGGGGATCGATCTGGCCAGCGCCGGAGCTGGCGGGACACGGCTCGATGATATCGTGGCCCGCGGCGCCGCGGCGCAACTGCTCGCCGCGCCGGCGGCCGGAGACGGCGCCAATGGAACCGAGACGCTTGATCTCGACCTGCGCCGCCGCGACGGCCACATTCTCCCGGTGCGCGTGATGCATCGCGCTCCGGTGAGCGAAGACGGGCAGCGCCTGCCGTCGCGCACCCTGGTGCTCAACCGCTCGTCCGGCCGTCCGACCGTTGGCGCGGCGTCCGATGGGCAGCGCCAGGCGGAGGTGCGTTTCGCCCGGTTCTTCAACAATACGCCGGTCGCCATCGCCACCATTGGCGGCGACGGCGCCATATTGCAGTGCAACGCGTCGTTCTCGCGCCTGTTCCCGGCCGATGTGGTCGCCGGCGGCGTCAACGGCATTGTGGCGGAGAAGGACGCGCCCCAGCTTGAAGCGGCGTTGCGCGCCGCCGCGCGACAGGAGGAGGTTGCGCCGTTTGACGCCCAGATCGCCGGCGATGGCGGCCGCTCGGCGCGGTTCTATGTGAGCAGCGTTGATGACGCTGAAGGCGAGGGCGAGGCGGCGATCATTTACGCGCTCGACACCACGGAGCAGCGCGCCCTTGAGGCGCAGTTCGCCCAGGCCCAGAAGATGAACGCCATCGGCCAGCTCGCCGGCGGCGTGGCGCACGACTTCAACAACGTGTTGCAGGCCATCATCGGCTTCAGCGACCTGCTGCTGGCCAAGCACCGCCCGACCGATCCCTCCTTCCAGGACATCATGCAGATCAAGGGCAACGCCAACCGCGCCGCCGCCCTGGTGCGGCACCTGCTGGCGTTCTCCCGCCGCCAGACCCTGCGCCCCCAGGTGATGCAGGTCGGCGACGTGCTGGCGGACGTGTCCCTGTTGCTCAAGCGGTTGCTGGGCGAGCGGGTCGACCTCGACGTGCACCACGGACGCGACATCTGGCCGGTCAAGGCCGACATCAACCAGTTCGAGCAGGTCATCATGAACCTGTCCGTCAACGCCCGTGACGCGATGCCGGACGGCGGCAAGGTTTCTATCCGCACCAGCAATGTCACGGCGGCGGAGGCGCGCGGTTATGACGACAGCATGCCGGCCGCTGACTACGTGATGATCGAGGTGAGCGACACCGGCGTGGGCATGCCGCCAGACGTTCTGGTCCAGATATTCGAGCCTTTCTTCACCACGAAGGAGGTTGGCAAGGGCACGGGCCTTGGCCTGTCGACGGTGTACGGCATCGTCAAGCAGACGGACGGGTTCATCCTGTGCGACAGCGAGCCCGGCAAGGGCACCACCTTCCGTATCTTCCTGCCGCGCCATATGGCGGAGGAGCCGCCGGCGAAGGCGGGGGGAACAGCCGTCGCCCGCCAGCCGGCGGCGGATCTCACCGGTCGCGGCGTCATCCTGCTGGTGGAAGATGAGGAAGCCGTGCGCGCCTTTGCTTCCCGCGCCCTGTCCACGCGTGGCTATACGGTGCTGGAGGCTGCGTCTGGCCGCGAGGCGATCGCCCTGCTGGAGGAGCGCGGCGAACCGGTGGATCTGGTCGTCTCCGACGTGGTCATGCCGGAGATGGATGGTCCGTCACTGCTGCGCGAGCTGCGCGCCCGCGATATCCAGGCGCGCATCGTGTTCGTGTCCGGCTATGCCGAAGACGCCTTCCGCAAGAACCTGCCCGAAGGGGAAGCGTTTGTTTTCCTGCCCAAGCCCTTCAGTCTCAAGCAACTCATCGAGGCGGTGAAGGCGCAAATGGAGTAAAAGCCGGGTCAGGCGGCGACGCGTGGGCGAAAACATCCATGCTTCACGCCGCGATGCTGGGCCCGAATCTGGCGCAGCCGCGATGTCGGCGCCAGATTGCCCCATCCCGCCGCCCGTGCCCTTACGTGATGGACGTTTGCAGGAAAAATGCCTTTTTCATCAATATGAAGTTGAGAACATATATCGAACATGCTACATGGAACATAGAGAGTACAAACAACGCGTTGAAGCCGTCCGACGCGTCGTGCCATAAGGGACAGGACAATGTCGCAATCCGCGCTCAGGCTCGTTGAAGGTTCCTCCATGGACAAGACAAAGGCGCTCGACGCAGCGCTTTCCCAGATCGAGCGGTCGTTTGGCAAGGGCTCCATCATGCGCCTTGGCAAGAACGACCGCCCCGTCGAGATTGAAACGGTGTCCACCGGTTCTCTCGGGCTCGATATCGCCCTGGGCGTTGGCGGCCTGCCGCGTGGTCGCATTATCGAGGTTTATGGCCCCGAATCGTCCGGCAAGACCACGCTGGCGTTGCACACCATCGCCGAGGCCCAGAAAAAGGGCGGCGTTTGCGCCTTCGTCGACGCCGAACATGCGCTGGATCCGGTGTACGCCCGCAAATTGGGCGTCAAGCTGGATGACCTGCTGATTTCCCAGCCGGACACGGGTGAGCAGGCGCTCGAAATCGCCGATACCCTGGTGCGCTCCGGCGCCATCGACGTGCTGGTCATCGACTCGGTGGCGGCCCTGACGCCGCGCGCCGAGATCGAAGGTGAGATGGGCGAGGTGCAGCCTGGTCTCCAGGCGCGCCTGATGAGCCAGGCCCTGCGCAAGCTCACCGGCTCCATCTCGCGCTCCAACACCATGGTCATCTTCATCAACCAGATTCGCATGAAGATCGGCGTGATGTACGGTTCGCCGGAGACCACGACGGGCGGCAACGCGCTCAAGTTCTATGCTTCGGTCCGCCTCGACATTCGCCGGACCGGCGCGATCAAGGATCGAGATGAGGTCACCGGCAATTCGACGCGCGTCAAGGTGGTGAAGAACAAGGTGGCGCCGCCGTTCAAGCAGGTCGAATTCGACATCATGTATGGCGAGGGCATTTCCAAGCTTGGGGAACTGATCGATCTGGGCGTCAAGGGCGGCATCGTCGACAAGTCAGGCGCCTGGTTCTCCTACGACAGCCAGCGTCTGGGGCAGGGGCGCGAAAACGCCAAGACATTCCTGCGGCAAAATCCGGAGATCGCCGACCGCATCGAGGCAGCCATCCGCCAGAATGCAGGCCTCCTCGCCGAGCGTATTCTGGAGAATATCGAGCCTTCAGACGATGAGCTGGATGAGGGCGAAGCCTGATCCTGACGCCGGCGGATGATGATCCGCCGGCGTTTCCGCCTTAATCCGCCAGGACTGGCCGCCAGCATGCTCATTGCCGGCATGGTTCCCGCGAGGCTCTGCGCTCATGAGGCTCCACGCTCTCCCCGCCCCTGGCGGCGGATTGCCGGCTGCATGTGAGCCGTTGGCGTATCGCCCCGGTTTCCAATCTCGACAAGGGCGCGTTGCCTCACTAGAAGACGTGTGCTGAAGGGGCGGCGACCGGCTGTCCTGCATCTGTCCCGAGTGCGTGTTTCTGATGAGCGGCGTCAACGAAATTCGATCGACCTTCCTCGATTACTTTGCTAGGAACGGCCATGAAGTCGTGCCGTCGGCCCCGCTCGTTCCCCGGAACGATCCAACGCTGATGTTCACCAACGCCGGCATGGTTCCGTTCAAGAACGTGTTCACCGGCGCGGAGAAGCGGCCTTACGTGCGGGCGACGTCCTCGCAGAAATGCGTTCGCGCCGGCGGCAAGCACAACGATCTCGACAATGTCGGTTACACGGCCCGCCATCACACCTTCTTCGAGATGTTGGGCAACTTCTCTTTCGGCGACTATTTCAAGGAAAACGCCATTGAACTGGCGTGGAACCTGGTTACCAAAGAGTTCGGCCTGCCGGAGAACAAGCTCCTCGTCACCGTTTATTCGGAAGACGACGAAGCGCACAGCCTGTGGCGCAAGATAGGCCTGCCTGACAGCAAGATTATCCGCATCCCCACGTCGGACAATTTCTGGATGATGGGCGACACTGGCCCATGCGGCCCCTGCTCGGAAATCTTTTACGATCATGGTCCGCACATTCCCGGCGGACCGCCCGGCAGCCCGGACGAGGACGGTGACCGTTTCATCGAGATCTGGAACCTCGTGTTCATGCAGTTCGATCAGGTGGCCCCCGGCGAGCGGCTGAACCTGCCGCGGCCCTCCATCGACACCGGCATGGGGCTGGAGCGGATTTCGGCGGTGCTGCAGGGCACGCACGACAACTACGCCACCGACATGATGCGGGCGCTCATCATGGCCGTCGCCAATCTGACTGGCGTCGATCCCGATGGCCCCCAGGGGGTCAGTCACCGCGTCATCGCCGACCATTTGCGCGCCTGCTCGTTCCTGATCGCAGACGGCGTGCTGCCGTCCAACGAGGGGCGGGGATATGTGTTGCGCCGCATCATGCGCCGCGCCATGCGTCATGGCCAGTTGCTCGGCGCCCGCGATCCGCTCATGTGGCGGCTGTTCCCGGCGCTGAAGCGCGAAATGGGCGAGGCGTTCCCTGAACTGGGCCGCGCCGAAGCGCTGATCACCGAGACGCTGCGCCTGGAGGAGGTCCGCTTCCGCCGCACGCTTGAGCGGGGCCTCGCCATCCTTGAGGACGAGACCCGCGACCTGCGCGAAGGCGACCGCCTTTCCGGCGAGACCGCGTTCACGCTCTATGACACCTATGGCTTCCCGCTCGACCTGACCCAGGACGCGCTGCGCGCCCGCGGCGTTGGCGTCGATACCGAAGCGTTCGACAGCGCCATGCAGCGCCAGCGTGAACTGGCCCGCGCCAACTGGTCCGGCTCCGGCGAGGCCGCCACCGATCGCGTGTGGTTCGGTATTCGCGAACGCGTCGGCGCCACCGAGTTTCTGGGCTACGACACTGAGCAGGCCGAGGGCAGCGTTGTCGCCCTGGTGCGCGACGGGGCCGAAATTGATGTGGCGCGCGCCGGCGAAACCGTGCAGGCGGTGTTCAACCAGACGCCGTTTTATGGCGAATCCGGCGGTCAGGTCGGCGACGAGGGCGTGGCGTCCGGGGCCGGCTTCCGCGCCCGGATTACCGGCGCGACCAAAAAGCTCGGCGACCTGTTCGTGCATGATGTGACGGTCGAGGAAGGTGAATTGCGGATTGGCCAGGCGGCCGAATTGCAGGTTGATCACGACCGTCGTCGCGCCATTCGCGCCAACCATTCGGCCACGCATCTGCTGCATGAAGCGCTGCGCCTGGTTCTTGGCGACCATGTGGCCCAGAAGGGCTCGCTGGTGACGCCCGAGCGCCTGCGCTTCGACATCAGCCATCCCAAGCCGATCACCCCGGAAGAGCTGGCGAAGATTTCCGATATCGCCAACGACGTCATCGTTCAGAACAGCCCGGTGGTTACCCGCCTGATGGCCGTGGATGAGGCGATCGAGTCCGGCGCCCGCGCCCTGTTTGGCGAGAAATACGGCGATGAGGTCCGCGTTGTCTCCATGGGGCGGACGCTCGACGGCGCCAACCACGATTTCTCCGTTGAGCTTTGTGGCGGCACCCATGTGGAGCGCACCGGCGACATCGGCCTGGTGACGGTGGTCGCGGAAGGCGGCGTCGCCGCCGGCGTGCGCCGTATCGAGGCATTGACCGGCGCCTCGGCCCGCCGTCATCTCTCCGGGGAGAGCGCGCGCCTGCGCGATCTGGCGGCCTTGCTGAAAACGCCGGTCGATGAGGCTGCGGGCCGCCTTGAGAGCCTGCTCGACGAGAAGCGCAAGCTCGAACGCGATCTGGCCGACGCCCGCAAGAAGCTGGCGATGGGCGGCGGCTCCGGCGACGGAGAGGCGGTGCGCGAGGTCAATGGCGTGAAGTATTTCGCCCGCGCTGTGGCTGGGGTTGAAATGAAGGACCTGAAGGGTCTGGTGGACGACGCCAAGAAGAAGGTGGGTTCCGGCGTGGTGGCGCTGGTCAGCGTCGCCGATGATGGCAAGGCCGCCATCGTTGTCGGCGTCACCCCGGATCTGGTTGCGCGTTTTGACGCCATCACCCTGGTGCGCGCCGGTTCGGCCGCGCTTGGCGGCAAGGGCGGCGGCGGTCGCCCGGATATGGCCCAGGCCGGTGGCCCGGACGGCGCGGCCGCCAATGCGGCCCTGAAGGCGGTCGAAAGCGTCATTGCCGCCTGAGTCTGACGCGATTTTCGCCGCCTGATCGGGGGCCGGGAAAGTTGGGAGCTGGAAAAGGCCTGGATGCGTGCATCCAGGCCTTTTTTGTTCAGCTAACGGCCATGGCTGCGAGGGCGTTGTCGCCCGACGCCCTTATCGTCGCACGGCCCGGGCGATGGCGATCAGGATGCAGGCGCCGATGAAACCGGCGATCAGATAGCCAAGCCAGCCGCCAAGCCCCACGCCGACCAGGCCCAGCAACAGGTTGGCGACGGCCGCGCCGACGATGCCGAGCACGATATTCAGCAGAACGCCGGTGTCGCTCTTCATGAACATTGAAGCGAACCAACCGGCGAAGCCACCGACGATGATGGCGGCGATCCAGCCAATCTGGGCAGTTTCCATTGCAAGCGCTCCTTCCATGTGACCAGTCAACGTCCGGTCGCAGCTTTTGGTTGCATGCGTCAGCAGCGCGGCGATGTTTTTCGCCAGAACGCCGCCCCCCCATCAAAGCCGGGCGGATTTTGACAACCAATCGTCCCGCAAACCGGGCGGGCGCGCAAGAAAGCTTCCGCGAGCAGGGTTGCGCGATCAGGTTGGTGCTTTAAACAGTATGCGGTTTTGTTCTGGAGCGCGCTGGCGCGTCGGTCCCTGTCCGCGGGACCAGAACCCGGCGTTGGCGGCGGCATTCGGGAGGCGCGCGCCGTGATCATGCTTTCGACAGGGGGCCGGTTCGCCGGAGGCTGAATGTTCAAGCTGGTTGCAGGTCTGATCCTGTTCTTCGCCGCTCATGTCCCCGCCATCGCCCGGGGACTGCGCGACCGTCTGCGCGCTTCGTGGGGCATGATGGGCTATCGTGGCGTCGTCAGCCTTCTGGCCCTCGCCGGTCTCGTGCTCATCGTCTGGGGTTTCCACGACTACCGTGAGGCCGGCTATATCCAGCTGTGGCATCCGCCGGTCTGGACGCGCCACCTGGCGTTTCTCATTAATTTGCCGGTGTTCATCCTGCTCATCGCCGGCTTTCTGCCTGGCTACATCAAGGCGCGTCTCGGCCACCCCATTCTGGCGGCGATCAAGTTCTGGGCCCTGGCGCATCTGCTCGCCAATGGCGATCTGGGCGGCATTCTGCTGTTCGGCTCCTTCCTGGTCTGGGCGGTGCTGGCGCGCATCGCCGCGAAACGCCATGGCGAGCGGGCCGTCGTCGCCAACCCGTCATGGATTGCGGACGCGGTTGCCGTCGTTGGCGGCGTGGCGCTGTGGGCGCTGATGCTCACCCGTCTGCACGCCCTGCTGATCGGTGTTCCCCTGCTTTCCTGAGACAGGCGCGGACTGACGTTCCGCCGCTGCCCCTGCCGCGCGATCCCCTGTCCGTGGCGCCCGAGCTCATCCCGTTTGTTGCGAGGCTGGTTCCATGTCACTTCAATCTGAAATCAAGCGCATCACGGCTCCGGATCTGCGGGCGCGCAAGGGCGGCGAGCCGATTGTGTCGCTCACCTCCTATCACGCGCACACCGCCGGCCTGCTCGACCGGTTCTGCGACATGATCCTGGTCGGCGATTCGCTCGGCATGGTGATGCATGGCCTGCCATCCACGGTGCCGGTGACGCTGGATATGATGATCCTGCAGGGCCTGGCGGTGATGCGCGGCTCGTCCCGGGCGCTGGTCACCGTTGACATGCCGTTCGGCTCCTATGAGGAGAGCCCGCAGCAGGCGTTCCGCTCCGCCGCGCGCATCATCAAGGAAACCGGGTGCGGCGCCGTCAAGCTGGAGGGCGGCGTGCTGATGGCCGAGACGGTGGCCTTCCTCACCCGGCGCGGCATCCCGGTCATCGGCCACATCGGTATGACCCCCCAGTCCATCAATACCTTCGGCTCGTTCCGCGCCCGCGGTCGCGACGAGGCTGACTGGCCGGAGATCGAGGCGGACGCCCGGGCCATTGCCGGGGCTGGCGCCAGCGCCATCGTGATCGAGGCGGTGGCGGAGCCGCTAGCCGCCAAGATCACCGCTGACATCGACGTGCCGACCATCGGCATTGGCGCCTCCAACGCCTGCGATGGCCAGGTGCTGGTGCTGGAGGACATGCTGGGCCTCAGCCCGTGGGTGCCGAAGTTCGTCAAGCGCTACGCCGATCTCGGCCCGGCCATCGCCAGCGCCGTGGAGGCCTACGCCGATGAGGTGCGCTCGCGCGCTTTCCCGGCGAAAGAGCACACCTATCCCAAGAAGCAGGCCAAAAGCTGAAGGCGAAGCGCGGGGTGTTTCCGATCTGACGGTCCGGCCCCGGCCAGGAAGCGCCGGGGTCGCTTAACGCGGCCGTCTGTGTTAAGGCCTCAGCTTCCGCCAGAACGACAGAAATGCTGGCGACTCCCGGGGGCCGCCAGGCCGCCAGGATGTTTCCTTTTGACACCGGACCGCGAGCCAGATGAGCGATATCTTCCGCGAAATCGATGAGGACCTCAGGCGCGACCGCGCCGCCGACCTGGCGCGCCGCTATGGCGGCGTGGCGGCGGCCGTCGCGCTGGTTGTCATTCTGGGCGTCGGCGGCTGGCGGTTCATGGAATATCGCGCCTCCCAACAGGCTGCGGACGCCGGCGTCGCCTTCGAGCAGGCGGTGAAACAGCTTCGCGATGGCGGCGACGCGGCCGCGGGCGTCCGCGCGCTTGAGGCCATTGCCGGTCAGTCGGCGGGCGGTTACAGGACGCTGGCCCGCTTCCGCCTGGCCAGCCAGAAAGCAGCCACGGACAAGGCGGCGGCCATCGCCGCGTTCGATGCGTTGGCGGCTGACAGTTCGCTGGATCCCGCCTTGCGGGATATGGCGCGCATCCGCGCCGCCACCATCGACGTCGACATGGCGTCGCCGGAGGCGATCGTGAAACGTCTGGAGGGTCTTGCCGCTCCCAATCACGTCTGGCGCAATCAGGCGCGCGAGCTGATTGGTCTTGCCTGGATGAAGGCTGGCAAGCTGGAAGAGGCGGGGCGCTGGTTCGCCCAGGTCGCCGTCGACGGTGAGGCGCCGCAGTCCCTGCGTCGCCGCGCCCAGCTATTCATGGAACTGGCCGCCGCCGGTCCCGTGACCGCCGCGGCTGCGCCGGCAGCCGCTTCGCCATCCCTGTTCAACGCGCCGCAGCCGCAGCTTACGCCGGCCCGGCCTTCCGGCGGCCCGGCGCCGCGTTAAGACGATCGCCAGTTTTCTGGCGCGCGGCGTTCGCGTATCCGGCTGACGGTCGCCCGGATTACGTCGCAGTTTCCGGCGCCACACTGGCGCCCTGTAACCGGGTTCCGTCATGGCGGGACCCATAAGCCATTTTTGTAACCGCGTTTCTCGCGTGCTGGCGGATCGTCGCGCCGCAGAACGCCCAACCGCCGGCGCGCCATCATGACCCTTCCCTTGGTCGCCATCATCGGGCGGCCGAATGTCGGCAAGTCCACCCTGTTCAACCGGCTCGTCGGCAAGAAGCTGGCGCTGGTCGATGACCAGCCCGGCGTGACGCGGGATCGCCGGGAGGGCGACGCGCGCATCGGCCACTTCCATTTCCGCGTTGTCGATACGGCGGGCCTGGAGGAGTCTGACGCGGACAGCCTCACCGGACGCATGCGCGCCCAGACCGAGGCGGCGGTGGATGACGCCGACGCCATCCTGTTCGTCATGGACGCCCGCGTTGGTCTCACCGGCTCCGACAAGGCGTTCGCCGATCTGGCGCGCCGTTCCGGCAAGCCGGTGATCGTGCTCGCCAACAAGGCGGAGGGCAATCGCGGGCTGGAAGGCTCCTATGAGGCGTTTGGCCTTGGGCTTGGCGATCCGGTGCCGGTGTCGGCCGAGCACGGCGAGGGCATGAGCGGCCTGTTGGAGGCGCTGATGCTGGCCTTGCCGGATGCGGCGGAGCAGCAGGCTGATCCGGATTTCGATCCGGAAGCGGAGATGATCGACAAGCCCGTGCGCATCGCCATCGTCGGCCGTCCCAACGCTGGCAAGTCGACGCTGATCAACCGCATGCTCGGCGAGGACCGTCTGCTCACCGGCCCCGAGGCCGGCATCACCCGTGATTCCATTTCGCTGGAGTGGGCGTGGCGCGGTCAGAAGGTCAAGCTGTTCGACACCGCCGGCCTGCGCAAGCGCGCCCGCATCGACGACAAGCTGGAGAAGCTGTCGGTGGCGGATGGCCTGCGCGCCACCAAATTCGCCGATGTGGTGGTGGTGCTGCTGGACGCGACCATTCCTTTCGAGAAGCAGGACCTGACCATTGTCGATCTGGTCGAGCGCGAGGGCAGGGCCCTCGTCATTGGCCTCAACAAATGGGACCTGGTGTCCGATCAGCCGGGCCTGCTCGCCGAACTGCGCGAGAAGGCGGCGCGGCTGTTGCCGCAGGTGAAGGGGTGCCCGGTCGTGCCCCTCTCCGGCCTCGCCGGCGAGGGCGTTGACCGCCTGATGCAGGCGGTCATGAAGGCGCACGCGGTCTGGAACACCCGTATTTCCACGGCCCGCCTCAACCAGTGGCTGGGCGAGACCGTCGAGGCCCATCCGCCGCCGGCTGTTTCCGGGCGCCGCATCAAGATCCGTTACATGACCCAGGTGAAGGCGCGGCCGCCGCACTTCGCCCTGTTCGGCAACCAGCTCAACGAATTGCCCAACTCCTACACGCGCTATCTGGTCAATGGCCTGCGCGAGAGCTTTGATCTGCCAGGGACGCCGATCCGCCTGTCCCTGCGCACGGGGTCGAATCCGTTCGAGGGCAAGAAGAAAAAGCGCTGACGGGAGAGGCGCGTCGCCGGCCATCCCTGGCGCGCTTCCTGGCCGCCTGGCTGGAGAGGGCGATGCCCCAGTCCCGGTTTACGAATTCAGACAAATAAAAACCCGGGCCAAGCCCGGGTTTTTTGTTTGTCTGAAAGCGGAAGAAACTTAAATCGTCGCCGGCATCTGCGGGCGCAGCAGCGTATTCTGCGGAAAATCATAGATCAGGCCGCTATGTTCCCAGTCGGGACGCAGCATCGGCAGGATGTGCGGCGCCAGGTCTTCTGGCGTGCGCAGGGTCAGCGGGTCTTCGCCGGGCATGGCCGCGGCGCGCATGCGGGTGCGCAGCGGGCCCGGGTTGACGATGCTGACCTTCACCGGGGTTGTCGCCGTTTCCGCCGCATAGGTGCGCGCCAGGGCCTCCACCGCCGCTTTGGAGGCGGAATAGGGCCCCCAATAAGCCAGGCACTTGTGCGCCGCGCCGGAGGACAGGAACACCGCCCGGCCGGCGTCGGAGGCCGCCAGCAACGATTCCATCGAACGGATCAGCCGCCACACGGAGGTGACGTTCACCGCCATGACCGTGTCGAACTCTTTGGGCGTGACATGGCCAAGCGGCGCCAGCGGATTGAGCGAACCGGCGTTGGCGACCATGATGTCGAGCTTGCCCCAGCGCTCGTGAATGGCGAGGCCAAGCCGGTCGAGGCCGTCATAGTCGGTGAGGTCGAGGGGAACCAGCGTCGCCGCGCCGCCAGCAGCGCGGATCTCATCGTCCAGTTCCTCCAGCGCGCCCTGGGTGCGGGCCACGGCGATGACATGCGCGCCTTCCCGGGCCACGGCGAGGGCGAGGGCGCGGCCAATGCCGCGCGACGCGCCCGTGATCAGCGCGAGGCGTCCGGCGAGGGACGGCCCTGTCGCCGGGTGGCCGGCCGCCGGCTGGTTCACTGTCGTCATGGTCAACCTGCTTCGGCGAGGAGGGAGAGCTGGCGCGGCGCCTCGCCGGTGATGTCGGCGAGCGGCGTTGGGTAGTCGCCTGTGAAGCAATGGTCGGTGAACTGCGGCGTGACCGGATCGCGCCCCTCATAGCCGGTGGCGCGGTAGACGCCGTCGACCGTCAGGAACGCCACGCTGTCGGCGCCGATGTAGCGGCGGATTTCCTCAAGGGAATGGGTGGCGGCCAGCAGCTTCTCGCGCTCCGGCGTGTCGATGCCGTAATAGTCGGGGAATTTGATGGGCGGGCAGGCGATGCGGAAGTGAACTTCCTTTGCGCCGGCGTCACGCATCATCTTGACGATCTTGACCGAGGTGGTGCCGCGCACGATCGAATCGTCGATCAGCACGATTCGCTTGCCGGCGACCACGCCGCGGTTGGCCGAGTGCTTCATGCGCACGCCGGTTTCGCGCCCGGTCTGGGTTGGCTGGATAAAGGTCCGGCCCACGTAATGGTTGCGAATGATGCCGAGCTCGTAGGGAATGCCCGAGGCGCGGGCGTAGCCAATGGCCGCCGGCACGCCGGAATCGGGCACCGGCACCACCACGTCCGCCTCCGCCGGCGCCTCGCGGGCCAGCTCTTCGCCGAGGCGCTTGCGCACCTCGTAAACGCTGCGGCCGTGCACGATGGAGTCTGGCCGGGCGAAATAGATGTACTCAAACACGCAGGGCCGCGCCGGCTGGGGCGGGAACGGTTTGATTGATTCGATGCCCTCGTCGGAAATGACGACGATTTCGCCGTTCTCCACGTCGCGAATGAAACTGGCGCCGATGATGTCCAGGGCGCAGGTTTCCGAGGCCAGGATGTAGTGGCCGTCCAGCTCGCCCAGCACCAGCGGGCGGATGCCCAGCGGGTCGCGGGCGCCGATCAGCTTCTTGTTGGTCAGGCCCACCAGCGAGTAGGCGCCTTCGATCTGGCGCAGGGCGTCGATGAAGCGGTCCATGAAGCGCAGCCGGCGGCTGTGGGCCACCAGGTGCAGGAACACCTCGGTGTCGCTGGTCGATTGGCACAGGGCGCCGATGCGCACCAGCTGGCGACGCAGGGTGAGGCCGTTTGTGAGGTTGCCGTTATGGGCGATGGCGAAGCCGCCGCCTTCCAGCTCGGCGAACAGCGGCTGCACGTTGCGCAGGATGGTTTCGCCGGTGGTCGAGTAGCGCACGTGGCCGATGGCCGCCGCGCCCTGCAGGCGCTCGATGGTTTTCGCCGAGGAGAAATTGTCGCCGACCAGGCCGATGCGCCGCTCGGAATGGAACCGCTCGCCGTCATAGCTGACGATGCCGGCGGCTTCCTGGCCGCGATGCTGCAGGGCGTGCAGGCCAAGGGCGGTCAGCGCCGCTGCCTCCGGGTGGCCGTAGATGCCGAACACGCCGCATTCTTCACGCAGCGTGTCGCCGTCCAGATCGTCATGACGCGGATCGCGCTGGGGCAAATCCCGGGGCGCCTCGAAGGTCATGCTGTCCCCCTGTGGGCTGGCGTCGCTGGAAGGCGCGCGCAGCGTCCGCTGGCGATGGTCGGTGAAATCAGGGGCGCTCATCATAAACCACTCCGGAACCCGGGAGAATTCCCGGTTGCTGCCTGGCAGCTGTCGTCGTGTTGTTACAAAGCATTCAACGACGGGGCGGCAGGGCCATCCCGTCGTTGAATATCTGGATGTCTCACCAGCTTTTGGCGGTATTGCGGCGCGAGGGCAATGCCTTCATGACGCCGCAGCACGCAACGCCTGCCGGAAGGTCAGTTGGTCTGACCGGCCGGCTTTTCGGCGTTTGGCGGCGGAACAGGCGCGGGTTTGGCGCTTTCGCCTTCCGCGGGAGGCGCTTCCGCGCCGCCTTCCGTCGCCTTCTGGCGATTTTTATACTTTGATATGAGGGCTTCGGGGTCTTCCGGCAACATGCTCTGGAGCTGTTTGCCGCTATTTTCCAGAAATGGCTTCAGCCTGGCGTCGCGCGCCCAGTCCGGCTGCATCTTCTCCGGCACCAGCCAGCTGAAGAAAATATAGGCGATGACGCAGATCAGCAGGCCGCGGGCCACGCCGAAGACAAAGCCCAGGGTGCGGTCAATCGAGCCGATGCGGGAATCCAGCACCAGATCGGAAATGCGCAGGGTGATGAACGAGACGATCACCAGCGTCACCAGGAAGATGACGGCGATGGTCGCCACCAGCGCGACCGTGGGGTTGGAAATGTGCTGGGAGGCGATGGGCAGCAGCGGCTTGTGCAACATCAGCGCCGCCACGGCGGCGATGGCCCATGATGCGATGGCGAGCACCTCCCGGGTGACGCCGCGCACGGCCGCGAGCAGCGCCGAGAGCAGGACGACCCCGAGAACGATCAGGTCAAGAAGCGAAACTGGCATAAATGACACCGCATCCGGTTAGAGCATCCGCCGCGAAGGGAAGGAACTTCGCGCGGCGAACATGCGTCAATCAGGTGACCGAAGCAAAATTCCCGTTTCCCGGACAGAGTTTCGCGTCAGTCGGAAGGGTTCGCAATCCATGAAACCGTCTTTTCCCGATGGATGGGGTAATCCAGCGGGGAAAACCTGGGCTCCGGCCAGGCGAACGTCCGGGCATTCCCATGCGCCATACCACAGGGCCGGTCAACACAAATGCCGGTGGCTTCATGCGCGCGCCCGCCCTTCATGGCGCCCGTCCGGCAAGGTCACGGGCGGCCTGGATGACCGTGGGCGGCCGGCCGGCGTGTTACTCCCAGTCGGCCGGCTGGCGGTTGCGCGATGGCTCCGCCCTCCTGGCGCCGTGACCCTCGCGCGCGTTCTCACGCGGGCTGGCCGCGCGCGGTTTGCCTGGGCCGGCGGCGGCGATCTGCGCGACCAGATCGCTGATGTGCGAGACAGTGTCGGCGCGCAGCGCATCGCGATCGGCCGGCCTGTCGCCCCGTTCGCTGGCGGCCTTTGCTCCGGTCGTTTTTTCCTGCGCCAGTGGCGGCGAAACCACACGTTTGAAGCCGAGCTTGGCCGCCTCGCGCGCCCGCGTCGTCGCCTGCACCACGGGGCGGATGGAGCCGGAGAGGCCGATCTCGCCAAAATAGGCCGTGTCAGGCGGCAGGGCGCAGCCGGAGAGCGATGAGACCAACGCCGCCGCCGCCGCCAGATCCGCCGCCGGCTCGGTGATCTTCATGCCGCCGGCCACGTTCAGATAGACGTCGTGCTGGCCAAGACGGACGCCGCCATGGGCCTCCAGCACGGCGATGATCATCGACAGGCGGCTGGAATCGAAGCCAACCACCGCCCGGCGCGGCGTGCCAAGGGCGCTGGGGGCCACCAGCGCCTGCACCTCCACCAGCAGCGGCCGCGTGCCCTCCATCGCCGCCAGCACCGCCGTGCCGGGCGTGTTGACGTCGCGGCCGGCGAGGAACAGCGCCGAGGGGTTCGAGACCTGGGACAGGCCAAGGCCGGTCATCTCGAACACGCCAATCTCGTCAGTAGGGCCAAAGCGGTTTTTCACCGCGCGCAGAATGCGGAAATGATGGCCGCTCTCGCCCTCGAAGGAGGCGACCGCGTCCACCATGTGCTCGACGACGCGCGGGCCGGCGATCTGGCCGTCCTTGGTGACATGGCCGACGAGGATGAGCGCCGCGCCGCTGGTCTTGGCGAAGCGGATCAGGTTCTGGGCGCTGCCGCGCACCTGGGTGACGGTGCCAGGGGCTGAATCGATCGCGCCAGTCCACATGGTCTGGATCGAATCAATGACCACGAGCCGGGGCGCCGGCCCCTGGCCGAGGGTGGTGATGATGTCCTCGACATTGGTTTCGGAGGCCAGCTCCACCGGCGCGTCTGACAGCTTGAGCCGCTCCGCCCGCAGTCGCACCTGCGCCACGGCCTCCTCGCCGGAAATGTAGACAACCCGGTGGCCGCCGCGCGCCAGCTGGGCGCAGGCCTGGATCAGCAGTGTGGATTTGCCGATGCCCGGATCGCCGCCGATCAGCACCACCGAGCCGCGCACGAAGCCGCCGCCGGTCACCCGGTCCAGTTCGGCCATGCCGGTGGGCAGGCGCGGCGGCTCGGCGCTGTCGCCCTGCAGGCCCTCAAGCCGGAAGGTGCGGCCCTTGCGACGCGAGGCGGGGCCGGACGCCGCGCCGCTGACCGGCGCCGTCAAACCTTCCTCGACCAGCGAGTTCCAGCTGTTGCAGGCGTCGCATTTTCCCTGCCAGCGGGGCTGGGAGGCGCCACAGACCTGGCAAATGAACTGTCGGACGGCGCGGGCCACGGCTCGGGTACTCCTGGGCAAGTTTTCCAGATCAGGGGCTGGCGCATGATCCGTCACGCCAGCGTGGCAAGGCGCGCCGCAACGAAAAGGCGCGGCGCAGCGAAAAGGCGCTTCCTGGCGGAAGCGCGCCTGCCGCCCCGTCCCGGGCGCACGCCGGGTCAGGGAATAATCGCGCCTGATCAGTCGCCTGGGCGGCGTTGCTGAATCAGATGCTGATCACGCCGTCCCAACGTAGTGACGCGCATGGCGCTGGCCAAGGCTGGTCAGCACCTCGTAGCCGATCGTGCCCCAGCGCGCCGCCACGGCGTCGACGTTGAGCGCGTCGCCGATCAGCGTGACCATGTCGCCGGCCCGCGCCGCGTCGCGTGGAACACCGGTGACGTCCACCGCCAGCAGGTCCATCGAGATCTTGCCGGCGAACGGGCACAGCACGCCAGCAACCAGCGCCGCGCCGCCCATGTGCGGCGGCGTGCGGGTCTGCGGCGCGCCCGTATTGCCAACGCTGGCGCTGCGGAAAATCCCGTCGGCGTAGCCAACCGACAGGGTGGCGACGCGACGCTCGCCGTTGGCGCGCCAGCTGGCGTTGTAGCCGACCGTATCGTCCGGCGCGATGTCCCGCAGCTGGAGAATGCGCGCCTCAAGCCGCACCACGGGGCGCATGGGGTTGGGCCGGGCGGGGCGGACGTGCGGCGCGGGGTTGCCGCCATACAGCCCGTAGCCTGGCCGCGTCAGATCGAAGTGCGGCGCTTGCGGCAGCCATATGCCGGAGGAATTGGCGAGGGACCTGCGCGTTCCTGGAAACAGCGCCGACAGTTCGGTGAACCGCGTGATCTGGCGATCGTTCAGTGGATTGTCCGGCTCCTCTGACGCCACGAAATGGCTCATGACCAGGGAGAGGGGGCCAGCGCCCTGGGCCGCCGCCTCGCCTGCCTCCCGGGCCGTCAGCCCCAGCCGCTCCATTCCCGTGTCGATGTGCAGCGCCGCCGGCGCGTCGCCGGCCTCGCGCCGCCATTCGGCCAGTTCATGCAGGGAGCCCAGCACCGGCTGCACGCCGGCCGCCGCGAGGCGACGGGCCGCGCCAGGGGGCAGGCCGTTGAGTACATAGATGGTTGCGTCTGGCGCGGCGGCCTTCGCCAGAAAAGCCTCGTGCGGATGGGCGACGAAAAACGTGCGGCAGCCGGCGGCGCGCAGCGCCGTCACCGCGGGTCCCTGGCCGGTTCCATAGGCGTTGGCCTTGACGACGGCGCTGCATTCCGCCGCGCCCGAGGCGGCGCGCATGGCGCGCCAGTTGTCGCAAAGCGCCGCAAGGTCGACCGTCAGCACGGCGCCTGCGAGATCGGCGTTGGCCGGGTCCGGCGCGACATGGCCGGCTTTGGCTGGGTCCAGCATGGGGCTCCTTCGGCGCCGGCGGCGGCCAAACCGCGGCGGCCGGCGCGCTTCAATAATAATTTCAGTATATTATAAAGAGTTTCAACGTCAGTACTGCTCCGGCAGGTGGTCGACCTGGGCAAGGTTGGAGAAGCGGGTGATTTCGGCCTCGAACGCCAGCTGCACCGTGCCCGTGGGGCCGTGACGCTGCTTGCCGATAATAACTTCGGCCTTGCCGTGGGCCTGGTCCATCTCCGCCTGCCATTTGAAATGCTCTTCGGAGCCGGGCTTGGGCTCCTTCATCTTCAGATAATACTCGTCGCGGTAAACAAACAGCACCACGTCGGCGTCCTGCTCGATCGAGCCCGACTCACGCAGGTCCGAAAGTTGCGGCCGCTTGTCGTCGCGGCTCTCCACCTGACGCGACAGCTGCGACAGGGCGATGATCGGCACCTGCAATTCCTTGGCCAGCGCCTTCATGCCGGTGGTGATCTCGGTCATTTCCTGCACGCGGTTGTCGCCTTTCTTGGTCGAGCCCGTGAGCAGCTGCAGGTAGTCGACGATCAGCAGGTCAAGGCCCCGCTGCCGCTTCAGCCGGCGCGCGCGCGCCGTGAGCTGGGCGATGGAGATGCCGCCCGTCTGGTCGATGTACAGCGGCAGGCTCTGCATTTCCCGCGCCGCATCGGCGATGCGGATGAATTCATCTTCCTGGAGATCGCCGCGCCGGATCTTGTAGGACGCCACGCCCGACTGCTCGGCGATGATGCGGTTGGCGAGCTGCTCCGCCGACATTTCCAGCGAGAAGAAGCCAACGACGCCGCCGTTCACCGATTCCAGCACGCCGTCCTGACGCCGCTCCGCCTTCCACGCCTTGGCGACGTTGAAGGCGATATTGGTGACCAGCGAGGTTTTGCCCATGGCGGGGCGCCCGGCCAGGATGATGAGGTCGGAGCGTTGCAGGCCGCCCATCTTCTGGTCAAGATCGGTGAGGCCGCACGAAATGCCCGAGAGCTTGCCGGCGCGCTTGAAAGCGGCGGCGGCCATGTCGATGGCCTCTGTCAACGCGTTGCCGAAGGGCATGAAGCCGCCGTCGTACCGGCCAGTTTCCGCCAGCGCGTACAGCTTGCGCTCCGCTTCCTCGATCTGGTCGCGGGGCGAGGCTTCAACCGGCGCGTCGAAGGCCAGGTTGACCATGTCGCTGCCAACGGCGATCAGCTCGCGGCGGATGGCCAGGTCATAGATGGCGCGGCCGTAATGCTCGGCGTTGATGATGGTCGTCGCCTCGGCGGCGAGGCGCGCCATGTACTGCGCGATGGTCATCCCGCCGGCGTCGACGTCCTGAAGGAACGTCTTCATGGTGATCGGCGTGGCGATCTTGCCGGCGCGGATCAGCTGCGAGGCCACCTCATAGATGCGGCGGTGAGTCTCGATATGAAAATGCGGCGCGTTGAGAAAATCCGAGACGCGATAATAGGCGTCGTTGTTGATCATGATGGCGCCGAGCAGCGCCATCTCCGCCTCCAGATTGTGTGGGGCAACGCGATGGCCAGGATCGGTGGGCTCAACGCGGGTGGCGAGCGCATTTGCAGGCGACATGTCAGACCCATTAACCATGACGGGGAGCCAGCTTCGCTTCTAGCACGTCGCGGCGCAGGTTTCGATCCACGCCCCCGCGCGGGCGACGACGCGGCGGCGCCAGGTTTGCCGCGTCATCCATAAAATGCTGCTGCGCCAGCACGTTGCGGCCTGTTCCTGAATCAGGCTGACAGTCTTTCCCCACCGATTCACAAGCCAGGTGTGAAAAGTGATCCGTGTTGCGGGCAGAAGTCTTGCCAACGGGAAAGCAGTCTTGCCAACGGAAAAATGGCGTTGCCGGCGGAAAAAGGCGGCCCGCCAACAAAAAAGGCGCCCGGGAGGGCGCCTTTCCGTATCCGCATGTTGAGCGAAGACTCAGAGCTCGACGTCGTCGCCGGCGTCGGCGAGCGCGGCGCCCACTTCCAGGCCCAGGTCGTCGAGGCTGGTTTCCTCACGCACGATGGCGTCCTCGCCGCGGGCCTGGCGCTCGGCTTCCTCGGGGCTGCGGGCGATATTGATGGTGACGCTGACCTCGACTTCCGGGTGCAGGTGCACGGCGACCTCGTGCAGGCCGAGGTTCTTCAGCGGCGAATCGAGGCCGATCTGCTGGCGGGCCACGGAGAAGCCGCCCTCGGTCAGCGCCTCGGCGATATCGCGCGAGGAGACCGAACCGTACAGCACGCCGGTTTCACCAGCCTGGCGGATCAGCACGAAAGCCTGGCCGTTCAGGGTTTCGCCAACCTTCTCGGCCTCGCCGCGACGCTCCAGGTTGCGGGCCTCGAGCTGGGCGCGCTGCTCTTCGAAACGGGCCAGGTTGGCCTTGGTGGCGCGCAGCGCCTTGCCCTGCGGCAGAAGGAAGTTACGGGCGAAGCCGTCCTTGACGCGGACGGTCTCGCCCATCTGGCCGAGCTTGGCGACGCGCTCGAGAAGAATGACCTGCATGATGTTGCTCCAGTGAATGGTGAGCCTGAAAATCAGGCGTCGTTTGCGGGTGGGGGGGCCGCGCCGGTTTTTTTGAAGGCGCGCGCAAGGGAATCCAGAACGCCGCCCAGCGCGAGCACCGGCAGGATCCAGACGAAAAACGGAATGATCAGCGCATAGAGCAGCGCCAGGATGAACGGGCGGGCCGGCTTGCCGCGCAGGGCGGTGTGCAGGGCGGCGAGGCATTGCAGGGCGAAAGCGGCGCCCAGCGCGCCGGTGAGGGCGAGGCCGGTGAAGCCCGCGAAACCCTGGCCCAGGGTCGCCAGAAGGATCGCCACCGCCAGCGCCCCGACGGCCCAGAACGGCATGCGGGTGTCCGCCACCGCCGGCCATGGCCGCGCCAGCCGCCCCGAGGCGGCGACGATGCGGCCGGCCAGCCACAGGTTGAGCGTCAGCATCGGCGCGAACGAGCCGGCGGTCAGCAACGGCGCGGCGGTGATCAGCGTATCGATCAGGTCATCGCGGGTGACGCCCTCGGGAAGCGCCGGGCCGCCCTGGCCGGCGTCGAACAGGGCGCCGAAGGCGGCGCGCATGGCCTGCTCATAGCCGGCGTAGCCGCCGCCGACGGCAACGGCGCCCAGCAGCGCCACCAGCGTGGCGATTCCGGCCAGCCACAGCAGGATCTTGCCCAGCGGATACCATTCGGCGCGCCCCGCCGCGTCGGTGCGGCCAAGCATCGCCAGATAGCCAATCCACCAGGCCGGCAGCGCCAGACCAAGGCCGTAGGCCAGGCCCGCCTTGCCGCTGAAGCCACCGCCGAAGCCGAAGATCAGGCCGCAGACGATCGCGCCGGTGAGGGCGGCGGCGAGGCCGGCTCCGTGGCGCCAGCCGATGGTGACGATGAAAATGGGCAGGGGCGTCAGGTACGACAGCAGCATGGCGGCCGGCGATCCCGAGATCACCACCGCGAACAGCAGGGCGGACGCCAGTCCGGCTCCAATGCCTGTCAGAAGCTGCGCATACATGTCGTGCTGTCCCGCTGCTCCGGGATTGCCCCGGCAGGGTTAGGAGATCCAACGTCCCCAACAATACCGGCGGCCCCATGGCCCCGGCGACGGTGAAGAAGGCAGGCGGGGCCTGCGGTCCGGTTTCCCGGAAAACCGTCCCGGCGCCCGCTGATGGGCGCCGGGACGTTGATTCAGTCATCCGCCGTGAAGCCGACCCCAGGCCGGCTCCGTGGCGGGCAGGGACCCTTAGCGGATCACGTAAGGCAGCAGGCCCAGGAAGCGGGCGCGCTTGATCGCCTGGGCGAGCTCACGCTGCTTCTTGGCCGAAACGGCCGTGATGCGCGACGGCACGATCTTGCCGCGCTCGGAGATGTAGCGCGACAGCAGACGCGTGTCCTTGAAATCGATCTTCGGCGCATTCGGGCCCGAGAACGGGCAGGTCTTGCGACGGCGGAAGAACGGACGACGGGGAGCAGCGGCCATGATCAGTTCTCCTCGCTGGAAGCATTCGCCTGGGGCTCGGCGTCGCGGTTGCGCTCACGGCGCGGGCCGCGCTCGCGGTCGCCGAAGCGGTTGCCGCCGCCGAAACCGCCGCGCTCGCCGTCACGATCACGACGGTCGTCGCGGTCGCGCTTCTGCATCATGGCGGACGGGCCTTCCTCGTGCGCTTCGACGCGGATGGTCATGAAGCGGAGGATGTCCTCGCTGATGCCCATCTGACGCTCCATCTCGGCCACCGCGGCGTGCGGAGCGTCGATGTTCATGAGCGTGAAATGCGCCTTGCGATTCTTCTTGATGCGATAGGCGAGGGACTTGACGCCCCACGGCTCCACCTTGCGGACAGCGCCGCCGGCGGCTTCGATCACACCCTTGTACTGCTCGACCAGCGCTTCGACCTGCGCGGCGCTGACATCCTGGCGCGCCAGGAAGATATGTTCATAAAGCGGCATAAAACCGGGCCTCTTCTCTCGAATTCCGCATCGCCCGGGCGCCAAGCCCTCCGAGCCTCGTTGTGCAAGGCCCGAAACATGGGTTCGAAGGCGGAAACACGGGACATGAACCGGCTGGCTCCCCGCATGCTCCCTGGCGGGAGACGCGGGCGTCCGTTCAGCTTCCGGCCAGGGCCGATGCGTGAAGCGGCCCAGTTATCCCATCCATCGCCGGAAGGCAAGCAGCCCATGCGGCGGCCTACGATCGACCTGGGACCGCCGCGTGCAACTGCTGATTGCAAAATGCATGTTTCCCGGCGTAATTCCTGGGCTGTTTGCCGGTGACGCGACAGCAGGCGGCGGAAACTGCGGACAACCGGGCTCATGTAGGCCGAATTGGCAATAAAACTGGTATGACCTGGCAGGTTTCGTGGTTTTTCTGTGGGACAAGGTGTGGTAACACATTGGTGAACCTGGAGACACGGTTTGCATTCAGGGGAACCCCGTGGGGCTGCAATTCACCACCATTATCAGTGTCAGCGCAGTGATTGCCTGCACGCAAGGCGTGTTTCTGCTCGGGCTCTGGCTGATGGACCGGCGCGTCGTCACGCTCATGTGGTGGGCCGCAGCGTTCGCCGGCATGACGACCGGCGCGTCCCTCGCCGTCTGGATGGCGTTTGGCGGTCCCTGGCTGGCCGGGCTGGCCGGCGGCGCGGCGGCGATTTTCGCGTTTGGACTTGTCTGGCAGGCCGCGCGGGCCTTTGAGGGGCGTTCATCCGTGCTGGCGCCGGCCGGGTGTGTCGCCTTGCTGTGGCTGGGCGGCGCGGCGATGGCCGGGGGCGAGGTTGACGCCGGGGTGCTGATGGCGTCGATCGTGCTGCTGTTCGCGCTGTTCCTGCTTCTCGCGCTACGCGAGATCTGGCGCGGGCGCAGCGAGGCGCTGCCATCGCGCAAGCCGTTGGCCATCGCGCTGGGCGTGGCCACCTGCTGTATTCTTCTCCTGGTGTTTCCGGACATGGGGCCGGCCGCCGGCGGCGCGGACGCGTCCCTGCCCATCGGCGTGTGGCTGACGCTGGCCGCCACCATTGCGATTTCCACTGGCGCGGCGCTGGCGCTTGGCATGACGCGCGAACGGCAGCAGCGCGCCCGCGACGTGCTCGCCGCCCTTGATCCACAAACCGGCGCTCTCAATCTCGGCGCGTTTCTGGGGCAGGCGGCGAGGCTGGTCGCCGGGCAGCTCAAGGTGCGGGCGCCCGTGACGTTTGTCGCCGTGCAGCTGGAGCGTACCGGCGGGGATGGCGGGGTGGAAAGCCGGATCCGTCTGGTTCATGACCGGCTGATCGCGCTGTCGCGCGTGACGGACATCGTCGCCAGGATCCGGCCTGGCGCCTTCGCGGTGCTGATGCCCAATATTGAGCCGGATGAGGCGTTGCCGCTGGTCCAGCAGGTGCTGCGCGAGAGCGCCGGCGCCGGGGCGCACACCGCTGCGGCGGCGCGGTGGGACGCCCTGCGCGCCCGCGTCAGCCTCGTCAGTTCATCGGAGGTCGGTTATGACCTGCGGGCGATGATTCTGGCCGCTGAGGGCGCCATGGAAGAAACCCGCGACGCCACAGCGGATGCATTCGCCATCTACCGGGCCACCCGTCAGGAAGCGGGGCGTCGCACCATCGGCGACGGCCCCGGGCGCTCGTCCGCCTCCGGGGAGCCGCGCGACGTCAATGGCTGGCCGGCCGGGGCGGTTCTGGACTGATTTTCCCGCATTGGCGCATTGTTTCCGGCGCAAGATGACGCCGGCGCGTCGCAGGCATCTGCCCCGGGCATCCGCCTGCAAACCCGCGCCCGCAAAACCGGGCCTCCAGCTCCGCGCCTGCGAACCTGTGTTTGACAGCGCGGATCGCTCAGGCGTCGTCGGCCAGGTGTTTGTCCAGAAACGCCAGGGTGCGTTGCTGGGCCAACTGCGCCGCGTCCACGTCGTAACTGGCGCGCGCCTCGCAGTTAAAGCCGTGATCGGCCGGATAGATCTTGATGTTGACCAGGTGGGCGTAACGGGTTTGCAGCGGCAACACCCGGTCGACCGGGATATGCGTGTCGCGCTCGCCGAAATGGCCGAGAACCGGGCACTGCGGCGTCAGATCGCCAAGGGCGTCGACGCCGCCGCCATAATACATGACGGCCGCCGAGAGGTCGCTCGCCGCATGGGCCGCCCGCCAGGCAAGCTGGCCGCCCCAGCAGTAACCGACGACGGCCACCTTGCCCGCCCAGGCGGCGTCGTCGATGGCGGCCTGGATGTCATTCATGGTCGCGGCCAGATCGCACCGGGCGCGAAGCTCCAGCCCTTTTTGCATGTCCGCCGGGGAATAGCCCAGTTCGGCGCCGGGCGCGACGCGATCGTACAGGGCCGGCGCGATGGCGAGGTAGCCGGCCCGGGCGTAGGTGTCGGCGACCTTGCGGATGTGGGGATTGACCCCGAAAATCTCCTGAAGGATGA